>Ga0210096_1000002_pt1 | contig 256887 bp, 226 predicted proteins | sample China_Galinas_PW_4_FD_184864 | JGI IMG/M metagenome (GOLD analysis project Ga0210096, IMG submission 184864) | Wetland microbial communities from San Francisco Bay, California, USA, that impact long-term carbon sequestration - China_Galinas_PWA_D2... | ecosystem: Environmental > Aquatic >...
CCATTGGTAGTCAGGGGCGCAGTACCCAACCGGGCCTGTTTCCCCATTCCCCTTTCAATCCGTGCGTGCGGTTTTCCCGCACACGGCTTACCGATGATCTTCTTGGCATGGCTACGCGACCTCCGGATAGCGAATCGTTCCACGTAGGCGGTGAAGGCCCAGGCCCCAAAGCCACTCGCCGGTCCAAGTCTCGGCCTGTCCAGGGCGCAGGTTGCGGCCGTGGCGCTTTCGCATCAGGCTGCGGAGCCTGCGCCAGACGTAGCTGTCGATCTGGTTGAACTTGACGGCGGAGTTCCCGCTGCGAAAGTAGTTGCCCCAGCCGCGCAGGAGCGGGTTCAGGTCCACGATCACCTCGCGGATATCTGAGACCCCCGTGCGGTTGCGGCCGGTCTTGGCCTTGACCTTTGCTCGGATGGACTTCATCGCGCGGACCGAGGGCCAGCGGTGGAGGTAGTAGCGGCGGATGCCGCGCTCCATCAGCTTGCCCGAGGCCTTGGCTCGGAAGTGCCAGCCGAGGAAGTCAAAGCCCTCGCGGCCTTCGTTGAGGTCGACCACCTTCGTCTTGTCGGGGTGCAGCTCGAGCCGAAGCTCGGCGAGGACCTCCCTCGCTTTTGCCTCGGCCGCCCGCGCCTCGGCCTCAGAGCGGCAGAGCACGACGAAGTCATCCGCGTAGCGGATGAGCCTCCCCGGCCCCGACGCGAAGGCCTCGTCGAGGGCGTGCAGGTAGACGTTGGCAAAGAGCGGCGAAATGACGCCGCCCTGGGGGGTGCCGGCGACCGTCTGCCGGTGGCCTCCCTCCTCCATCACTCCTGCCTTGAGCCACTTGCGGCAGAGCTTCAGCACCCGCCGGTCCGAGATCCGCTCGGCCAGTCTCTCCACGAGGATCTCGTGGTCGATCTGCCCGAAGCAGTCGCGGATGTCCGCCTCAAAGGCCCAGCGGTGACCGTCGATGAACCCCTTGCGAAGCTCCTCGGCGGCGTCGGTGGCCGAGCGCTTGGGCCGGAAGCCGAAGGAGGCCTCGGTGAAGTCGGCCTCGAAGATCGGCTCAAGGACCATGCGCGTGGCCTGCTGGACGACTCTGTCGCGGACGGTGGGGATGCCGAGCGGCCGCTTTCTGCCGTCCGGCTTTGGGATGTCCACCCGCCTGGCGGCGGAGGGACGGTAGGTACCTTCGCGGAGGTCACGTTGCAGCTCGGCCAGGAGCCGATCTGCGCCGTAGTCCTCCACTTCGGCCAGGGTTACTCCGTCGATCCCGGCCGCGCCCTTGTTGGAACGGACCCGCTTCCATGCCTCCTGGAGGAAGTCACCCCTCCAGATGCGGTCATGCAGAGCGTGGAAGCGGCGATTCGGAGATCGCTTGGCTGCTGCCCATAGCTTGCGTTGAAGTCCTCGCACCTTCGGGCGGCGAGGGGTCTGGAGGACCATTTCGCTCGCCTCCCCGTCGCCGGGATGGCTACCGGCGGGGTGGTTGTCTCCGCTCGTGGCGGTCATGCCTGGCGCTTACCTTCTCCGCTCGCGCGATCAAAGCGGGGGTCCTTCGCTCCCGGCGCGTTGTTCTGCGCGCCGATCGGCACTACTACGACCCCCTCGGACTCCCGCTGCCCTCCGTCCCCTTTCACGCTCGGCTTATGGGGCCGGTCTTTGCTGACGAGGCTGGGCAGACGGGCCTCCCACGTTCCGACACCGACCATGCGCGCGTGCAACTCCCCGTACCCCGGAGGGACCCGCCGACCGGCTCCGCAGCAGGGTCGGCGGACGTGGCCTTCGCCGTGAAATGAGCGGCTCGGCTCCCCCATTGTTTCTCTTACGAGGCTGTAGTCGCAGCCCGCGCGCTTGCTCCCTCCAAAGAGGCTTTCGACGCCCCGCTCGGCCGCAGGGATCTCTCCCTGAGACTGGGGCCTGCTACCGGGCGCTGCGGCGCTTACCCGGACGGGACTCACACCCGTTGGCCTGTGCCAGCTTTCGTGGCGCAACACCTTTCCAGGTTATCCGCGTTACCTGACGCGCGAGCGACCGAAGACGCAGATATGCGCAGGTCCTCGCGCGTCAGGCGCGCCAGCGGTTTGCCCAGGCCTTCAGCGCGACGAGCGCGGGGCGCAGCTCGGCGCCGGCCTCGGTCAGCGAGTAGCTGACCCGCACCGGCGAGCCCGGTTCGACGTCGCGCTCGACCAGGCCCTCGCGCTCGAGCTCGCGCAGCCTGCTGGAGAGCAGCCGGTCCGAGAGCCCAGGCACCGCCTCGCGCAGCTCGCCGAAGCGCAGCGGCCGTTCGACCAGCGCGTAGACGATCGCCCCCGTCCACCGCTTGCCGAGCAGCTCGATCGCCTCGTGAAAACGCGGGCAGACGCCGGGGGGCTGCTCTCGAACAGGTAAAGCCTCCACGTCATTTCAGCTTACTGAACGTAAGTAACGGGCTCGCGACCCTCGCGTGCTTGTATTCAGCCGTGACCGTTCTCGACTGGGGGATCGTCGTCTTCACCGTCGCCTTCGCGATGTGGGGATACCGGCAGGGGTTGATCGTCGGCGTCCTCACGCTGTTCGGCTTCGCCGCCGGGGCGTTCGCCGGCAGCCGCGGCGGTCCGCTGCTGTTGAGCGAGGGCTCGAGCTCGCCCTACGCGCCGCTCTTCGCCGCGATCGGCGCGCTGCTGGTCGGCGCCCTGGTCGCGGTGACCGTGGAGAGCCTGGCGCTCGGCCTGCGCGCGCGGCTGATCCGCGGGCGCGTGCTGCGGCTCGCCGACGGCGCCGGCGGGGCGGCGCTGATCGCGGCGGTGGCGCTGGGGATGATCTGGGTCTTCGGCGCCGTCGCCCTGCAGGCGCCGGGGACCGCGCAGCTGCGCGGCGACGTGCAGCGCTCGCTGATCCTGCGCCGCCTCAACGACCTGCTGCCGCCCTCCGGCCCGATCCTCCACGCCCTCAACCGGGTCGACCCGGCCCCCTCGATCGCCGGTCCGACGGCGCCGCTCTCCCGCCCCGACCCGGCGATCGCCCGCAACCCCGGCGTCGAGCGGGCGAGCCGCTCGGTCGTGCGTGTGCTGGGCACCGCCTGCGGGCTGGGTGTCGAGGGCTCGGGCTGGGTCGCGGCGCCGGGCCTCGTCGTCACCAACGCGCACGTGGTCGCCGGCGAGGACGACACGACCGTGACCACCCTCGACGGCGCCTCGCTCGAGGCGACGGCCGTCCACTACGACCCCGCGAACGACCTGGCGCTGCTGCGCATCGAGGCGCCGCTGGCGCCGCTGCGCATCTCCCCCGACCCGCAGCCCGGCGCCGCAGGCGCGGTCCTCGGCTATCCGGAAAACGGCCCCTTCGCGGCGACCGCGGCCCGCATGGGCGAGACGACGACGGCGATCAGCCAGGACTCCTACGGCAACGGCCCGATCCAGCGCTCGATCGCCTTCCTGCGCGGCGCCGTGCGCAGCGGCAACTCCGGCGGCCCGCTGGTCGACGCGCGCGGCCGCGTGATGGCCACGGTCTTCGCCGCGACGACCAGCGGCCCGCGCGGCGGCTTCGCGATCCCGGACGACGTGATCGAAGAAGCCCTCTCCAAGGCGCTCGCCGCCGCGGTGGACACCGGCCCCTGCACCGGGTAGTACCCGACCCCTCCCACCACTACATTTCCCATACAGTGAACGTCCCGTCCGCCTCGGCGCAGCGACGCCGCCGCCTCATCCCGCTCGCCGTGATCGCGCTGATCGCCTTCGTCGTCGGGGCGATCAACGGCGCCTCCGGGTCGCCGGAGAAGGATGCCGCGCGGCGCTTCGCCGACGCCTGGGCCCGCAAGGACTACGGCGCGATGTACCGCGAGCTGAACGACTCCTCGCGCGCAGCGATCGCGCCGGACCGGTTCGCCAGGGCCTACCGGGAAGCCGCCGAGGTGGCGACGCTGCGCAGCATCGAACCCGGATCGCCCGGCGACGCCGCCGACCGCGGCGGCGAGAGCGTGGTCCCCGTGCCGATCGAGGTCGGCACCGCAGCCTTCGGCGGCCTGACGTCCGAGCTCGACGTCCCCTACGCCGACGGCGGCGTCGCCTGGAGGCGCAACCTCGTCTTCCCCGGGCTCGAGCCGGGCGAGCAGCTCGAGAACAGGGTCCAGCTGGCGCCGCGAGCGCCGATCCTCGCCCGCGACGGGACGCCGCTCGCCGCAGGCCCGGCGGACGAACGCGAACACCCGCTGGGCAGCGCGGCGATCGACGTGAGCGGCGAAATCGGCGAAGCCGCGGAGGAAGACATGGCGGCGCTCGCCCGCCAGGGCTTCCCCGCCGGCGCCCCGGTCGGCGTCAGCGGGCTCGAGCAGGCCTTCAACCGGCGCCTCGCCGGCAAGCCCGGCGGCTCGCTGCTCGCGGTCGCCGCCAAGAGCGGCTCGGCGCGCATCCTCGCCCAGGCCGAACCGCGAGCCGGGGCGCCGGTGAAGACGACGATCGACCCCGGGCTGCAGGAGGCCGCGGTCGCCGGGCTGGCGGGCCGCGCCGGCGGCGTCGCCGTGCTCGACGCGCGCAGCGGCGACGTGCGGGCGCTCGCCGGCCAGGCCTTCTCGGCGCCGCAGCCACCCGGTTCGACCTTCAAGACGATCACCACGACCGCCGCCCTGCAGAAGGGCGTCGTCTCGCTGGACGACGAATTCGAGCTGACCGACGGGGTCAACGTCGGCGGCCGCTTCATCAGCAACGCCAACGGCGAGGTCTGCGGCGGCACCTTCCGCGAAGCCTTCGCCGAGTCCTGCAACGCCGACTTCGCCCCGCTGGGCCCGAAGATCGGCAACGACGACCTGGTCGCGACGGCGGAGCGCTTCGGCTTCAACCAGCCGCTGACGCTCTACGCGCCGGCGATCGTCGCCGCGGTCGAACCGCCCGAGTCGACGATCCCCGAGCAGATCGGCAGCGATCTCGACCTCGGGGTCAGCGCGATCGGACAGGGCGAAGTGCTGGCGACGCCGCTGCAGATGGCGTCGGTCGCGCAGACGATCGGCAACGGCGGCGTGCGCGAGCCGACCTCGGTCGTCGCCAACCGCAGGCTGCGCCCGGAGGCGAAGCCGGTGCGCGTGATGTCGAGGAAGCTCGCCGGCCAGCTGACCGAGCTGATGGTCGGCGTTGTCGCCGGCGGCACCGGGACGGCTGCCGCGATCCCGGAGGCGCAGGTCGCCGGCAAGACGGGAACGGCCGAGCTCGGCCCCAAGCCGGGCACGGAAGACGAAGAAGAACCGGAGCAGATCAAGGACGCCTGGTTCACCGCCTTCGCCCCGGCCGAGAAGGCCCGGCTCGCGGTTGGGGTGCTGCTGGTCGAAGCCGAAGCGGCGGGGGGGGAAGTTGCGGCGCCGATCGCCGCCGAAGTGCTGTCGGCCGGCCTCTAACCGCTGTTACAGGTCCAGCGTGACCTCGGCCGGGCCGTCGGGACCGGCGATCGAGAGCGTCAGCGGGCGGCTCTCGGAAGCCGAGGCCGGCAGCTCGAAGAGCACCAGCGAGCCCTGGATCGGGCCCTGCTGAGGGGTCGAGTCGGGAAGCGGGATCTGTTCCTGGGAACCGACCTCGCCGCCGAACGGGAAGGCGTAGAGGCTCTCGCTGGCGAGCGCCTCGAAGGTCTGATGGTCGGCGTCGGTGATCGTGAAGGAGTCGGAGAGGGTCTGCGTCTCTTCGCTCTTGTTCTGGACTTCGAGGAAGACGCCGAAGTAGCTGTGCGCCGCGGGTGGTTCGGGCTGGCCGACCAGGTAGGCGGAGTCCTCGTTGTCGTGCTTGTTGAGGTAGCGCGAGAAGATCACGTTGTACTTCAGCTCGCCGAGCTCGACCGGCTCGCCCTCGGCGACGTCCTTGGAGTCGCTCGAGTAGCCGCAGGCGGAGAGCGCGAAGGCGCTCGCCGAGAGCAGCAGGGCGAGCAGCAGCGGCAGGGCGTTCAGTCGGTGGCGGGCCATCGGCGGCGGGAAGTCTATGCAAACTGCGCCAGAGCCGCCCCCGGACGCGGGAGCGAAACCCTGTCCATATCTGATTCTCCAGGGTTTCGCGGGAGCAGAGGAGGCGGCGCCTGATTCACGGGATGCCGGTTGCGTGGGGGTTGCCGCCGGCGACGCCGACCGGGGGCGGCGGCGCCGCCCCGCTCTCGAGCAGATCGCGCAGCCGCCGCAGCGCCTCGCGCCAGCCCCGCTGCGCCGCTCCGGCGCTGCCGGAGAGCGCCTCCAGCACGCGGTCGACCGGGTTCGACGGCTCGGTCCAGAAGGAGACCCGAACCCTGGTCAGCGAGCCGCCGCCCTCGGTCAGCTCCCAGACGGTCGTCGTGGGGATCCGGTTGCCGCGCCCGCCGCGGCCCCGCTCGGCCAGCCTGTGGGGCGGCGCCTGCTCGGCGATCGCCGTGTCCATCCAGACCCGGCGCAGGCGCGAGCCGGCCCGGAAGCGGGCGCCCGCCCCGACCCCCGTGGGCTCGATCCGGGTGAGGTGGAAATCGTGCTGGAAGCCGGCGGTGAAGGACGGCCGGCGCGCCAGGTCGGCGATCGCCGCGAAGACCCGCTCGCGGGGGGCGTCGATCTCGATCTCGGCGCTGACTGGGCCCATCGGCGCAGCGATTCTATGCGCGAGGCGGGGAGACGGCCTCGCCGCCCCGGCCGGGTTTGCCGCGCACCCGGAATCGGGTAATGGCTGCGGCAAAACCCGGATGCCCAGCCATATACGGAGAGTTAGGATCGATCGTCACAACCCTCCGGGAAGGAGTAGCCATTTCCGCCAGTCTCACCCGCGCCCGCGCCTCGGTCCGCGATAGCCACGCCGCCGGCTCGTTCCCCGGCGCCGGCACCTACTTCTGCGTCGAGTGCGGAACCCAGCTCTCCCTGCGCGAGGACGAGGAGCTGCCGGCCTGCCGGCGCTGCTCGTCGACGGACTTCCGGCTCGACTCGATCTTCGAGCCGATGCAGGAGCACGGCGGCGCCACAGCCGAGTTCGAACTCGCCGCGCAGGCGCCGCCGTCGAGCTGGCTCGAGCGGCTGCGGGCGAAGCTGGCGGCCGGCAGCTGCCACCTCGTCTGCCGCGAGCAGGACGGCGAGCTGCTCGATTTCGAGATCGGCGAGGGCTGGACGCGGATCGGCCGCAGCGTCGCCGCCGACATCCGCCTCGACGACCCCAGCGTCTCGCGCCGTCACGCCCTGGTCGTCTCCGAACCCGGCAAACCGCTGCGCGTGCTCGACGACCGCAGCCTCAACGGCGTCCTCGTCAACGGCGAGCTGCGCGAGTGGGGCAAGCTCGGCGACGGCGACGAGCTGACGATCGGCCGCTACCGCTTCTTCGTGCTCAGGGGCTGAATCGCGCAAATTCCGGCCTACGGGGTCCGTAGAGTGGGCGCCGTGGAATCGCCCCAGGACCCATCGGCGGCGGCCGAGCAGGCGCGCCGGCGCCTGCACGAAGAGATCGAGCGCGTGCGCACGGGCGTCGAGGAGATGCTCACCGAGCAAGGCGGCGGCAACGCCGAGCTGCGCCGCGAGCTCGACGCGATTCGCGACGAGCTGCGACGCGAGAACCGCGCCTACGCGAAGAAGCGCGTGGGCAAGCTGGAAAAGCGCGTGGATAAGCGCGTCGGCAAGCTGGAACGCCGGCTCGACCAGGTGGAGCAGGACCGCAAATTCGCCGAGTGGCGAATCCACACCAACACCGAGCAGATGCTCGACGGCCTGCTGAGAGAGGTCCGAGCCATAGCGGACTTACTGACGCGCACCAGGTAGGGACGGATGCCCCTCCAGCGGAACTCGTGAGCCAACCCGCCCGACCGTCCCTCGCCGCGTAACCGGCGGCGGGTTCCGTCGGAGGGGCATCCGTCCCTGCCTACTCGGTCGAGATCGAAGGATCGGCCTGGACCTTGTGCGGGACGATCATCAGGAAGTTGTCGCCGGCGGCGGTAGCGAGCGAACGCATCCTGTTCGCCTCATCTCCCTGGTCCGTGGCGTCGAGCTCGTTGGCGTAGTGGCCGAGCAGGTCTTCGACGTCGAGCTGGCCCTCCGAGTCGATCTCCTTGAGCTCGACTTTGGCCCCTTCGCCCAGGCGAGCTTCGATGGCTTGGCGGTCGATGCCGAAGGCGTCGTGGCGCACGTAGACGCGGCCGCCGGTCATCCCGGCGCAGGCCCAGGGGCCGATGTCGCCGAGCACCACGGCGCGTCCTGAGGTCATGTACTCGAAGGCGAAGCCCTTGGCGTTGGCGCGGTCGACGAGGCAGCCGCGGCTGTCGTCGAGCTCCTCCTCGGGCTCGCCGCCGAGCACGACGTCGGCGCCGGAGAGGCGGATGCAGAAGCGCGAGTCGGCCGAGCCCTGGACGAAGAGGCGGCCGCGCTGGGCGCCGTAGGCGAAGGACTTGCCGACCGAGCCGTTGAGCCGCCGGCCCTTCGCGCCCTTGCCCTTGAGCACCGCGACCGTGCCGCCGAGCATCGTCTTGCCGACGCCGTCCTGGGCGCCGCCCTCGACCCGGATCGAGACGCCGTATGAGTTGAACGCGCCGAGCCCCTGGCCGGCGACCGAGCCGCCGTTGAACTCGAGGTCGGCGAGCACGTCCTCGCTCGACTCGGGCCCGCCGTCGAAGATGCGGGCGCGGGCGATCGCCCCGGCCAGCTCGGTGCCGAGCACGCGGTCGTTGGCGTCGGTGGCGCGCGGGAACTCGCTGCGCACCGTCCCGCCAGCGCAGACTTCGCCCGCCAGCGAGGCGATCTGCGCCGAGGCCTGCTTGGCCTCCATGCGGATCGGCCGGGCGACGACGAGGCCCGCCTCGGCTCGCTCCTCGGCGATCTCCTCGGCCACCGGCAGGTCGATCGGCTCGAGGTCGAGGAACTCCTCCAGCGGCGTGATCAGCGGCGCCAGGTCGATCTGCTCGTGGTGGGAGACCTGCTCGAGCAGGTCGTAGCGGCCGACCAGGTCCTGGGCGCGCTCGTAGCCGAGCGAGGCGACGACCTGCTTGACCTCCTCGCCCATCGCGCCGAAGAAGCGGGCGCAGCTCTCCGCCGCCCCGTCGACCTCCTGCGGGGTGAACTTCTTCAGCCCGTGCTCCTGCGCCTGCTCGGTGGTCTCGATCTGCGTCGCGATGCCGACGTGGCAGGTGTCCAGCTGGCAGCCACGGCAGATCGTGCAGCCGAGGCTGACCATCGCCAGGGTGCCGAAGCCGACCCGGTTGGCGCCGAGGCAGTGCAGCTTGACGATGTCATGGCCGGTGCGGTAGCCGCCGTCGGCCCAGATCTCGACCCGGTTGCGCAGCCCGGCCTCCATCAGCGCCCGGTGCACGGCGCGGGTGCCGACGTCCGAGGGCAGGCCGACGTGGCGCAGGGCGTGCTGGCGGGCCGCGCCGGTGCCGCCCTCGAAGCCCGAGAGCGTGATGATGTCGGCGCCGGCCTTGGCGATCCCGAGGCCGATCGTGCCGATGTTCGGCACCACGGGCACCTTGACCGAGACGCGCACGTCGGGGTTGACCGTCTTCAGCTCGTCGATCAGCTCCGCCAGGTCCTCGATCGAGTAGAGGTCGTGGTTGTTGGAGGGCGAGATCAGGTCGGTGCCGGGCGATGCGTTGCGCGCCGCGGCGACCTTCTCGGAGACCTTCTTGCCGGGCAGGTGGCCGCCCTCGCCGGGCTTCGCCCCCTGGCCGATCTTGATCTCGGCGACGTAGGAGGAGTTGATCATCTCCGCCGAGACGCCGAAGCGGCCCGAGGCGACCTGCTGGCCGCGCCACTTGCGGTACTTCCCGTACATGTCGCGGATCTCGCCGCCCTCGCCGTTGACGCAGAGCACGTTGATCGCCTTCGCCGCCTCGGCGTAGGCGCGGAAGGCCGGCTCGGACTGCGAGCCGAAGCTCATCGAGGAGATCACGACCGGGTAGTCGTGGTGGCCGACGCCGGCGTCGACGACCGACGCGTCCGGCAGCGGCTCCCTGTCCCCCTTCAGGCCCATGACGTGGCGCATCGAGATCGGGCTCTGCGCCTCCAGGTCGCGCACCTTCTCGCTGTATTCGGCGTAGTCGCCGGAGCCGTTGGCGGTCGCGATCGCGGCCTTGTAGACCTTGGGGTAGAAGCGGAAGGTCTTGGCCGGTTTGGCGTCCTCGTCGCCGCCGAGCACGCGGGCGCGCGCGTTGGCGCTCTCGTCGAGCCCGGCGAAGCCGATGCCGCCCTTCTCGGAGGCCGCGAACGCCTCGGTCTGGAAGATCTCGGCCAGCTCCGGGCGCACGCCGATCGAGGAGAACTGGCGGGCGTAGCCGCGCACCTCGTGGATGCCGATCGTCGAGATCACTTTCTCGATCCCCTTGGCCAGCGCCGCGCAGAGGTTGCCGATGTCGGTGCGGTAGTCCTCGACGCAGATCACCTCGACCATCGTGTACGGGCAGACGCCGTTGGCGCCGAGGCCGAGCGCCAGCATCGTGTCGTGGACGTTGCGGATCGCCGCCGAGCGCAGGACGATGCCGCAGCGGCGACGCAGGTTCTCCTCGCCGGGCTCGACCCGGAACTGCTTCAGCGCCTGGTCGACGGCGGAGACCGCGAGGTGCGGGTCGAGGAAGCGCCGCTCGGCGTCGTAGACCGTGCGGTCGGTGAGGACGAGCAGCTCGGCGCCGTCGCGGACCTTCTTCACCGCCTCCTGCTTGATCCGCTCGATCGCCCCCTTGGTCGTCTCCGACTCGAGCAGCGAGATGTCAACCGCGCCGGCGCGGCCGCGGAACTCCTCCCAGAGGTCCTCGAGCAGGTAGGTCTGGTTCTCGCGCGCGATCTCGCGGTAGGTCTTGTCGGAGAGCGGCGCCATCCCGTGGTGGCCGCCGAGGATCACCGGGAAGGACGTCTCGACCGTGCCGGTGTCCTCGCCGGCGGCGCCGATCGACGGGCGGCGGCCGAAGACGGCGCGGGTCGAGAAGTGCTCCATCTCGCGCTCGCGGTCGATCGCCGGGTTGGTGACGACGGCGACCGTCTCCTTGAAGTAGTCGGCGAGGTTCTGGCGCTCCGGCGAGAGCGCCGCCAGCGGCCCGTCGTAGCCCAGCGAGCCGACCGGCTCGGCCCCGTTGGAGGCCATCTGCTGGACCAGTTTCACGTCGTCGCGCTGCCAGCCGAAGCCGGCGAGGATGCGGTCCTCGACCTTGACCGGCTCTTCCGGGCCGGCGTCCGAGTAGCCGGGCACGTCGCCGCCCTCGAGCGGGCCGCCGGTCTCCAGCGCCCGGTCGTAGGGGCCGGCCTCGTCGGCGCCGTTGCGCGCCAGCCAGCGGTCACGGACGAGCCGCAGCATCTCGTCGTGCGGGCGCAGGGTCGAGCGCCGCGCCTCGCGGTCGATCTCCACCATCGCCTTCTCGCCCGGGGCGAGCGGCTTCGGCTCGGAGACCATCTCGGCGACCGCGACGACGCCGGGCTCGGAGCTGAAGACGAAGTCCTCGACCGTCTCCACCTGCCAGAGCGGGCGCAGGCCGAGCGCGTCGGCGGAGAAGGCGCACTCGTCGCCGTGGCGGGCGATCAGCGCCACGGGGCCCTGGGCGAACGGCCCCATCGCCTGGCGCAGGTACATGTAGAAGCGGTGCAGGTCCTCGGGCAGCGAGCGGATCTCGTTGACGATCGGCGGCACGACCATCTCCATCGCCTCGGCGAGGCTGAGCCCGTCGCGGCTGACCAGCGTCGCGATCGTCCGGTTGAGGTCCTGGGAGTCCGAGGAGCCGGGCTGGATCGGCACGCCGAGCATCCGCGCCTCCTGGCGCAGCTGGGCGATCGTGTTTATCTCGCCGTTGTGGCCGAGCACCGAGAACGGCTGCACGCGCTTGAACGAGGGCCAGGTGTTGGTCGAGTAGCGGTTGTGGCCGAAGGCGCCGATCGTCTCGAAGCGCTCGTCGCGCAGGTCGGGGTAGTACTCGCCGAGCACGTTCGGCGCGCCCATCACCTTGTAGACGCAGACCGTCGCCGAGAGCGAGGGGATGTGGACGCCGAGTTCGCGCTCGAGCTCGATCAAGAGGTCGAAGAGCACGCGGTCGCGGTTGGAGGGGTCGGCGACGAGGCCGCCGACCTGCCAGAAGTGGGGCTCCTCCTCGCGCGCGGTCGGCCCCAGGGCCGGCGAGTTCACGACGCCGAGGCGCTCGGCGAGGATGCGGAAGCCGCCGGCGCCGAGGATCTCGCGCGCGTCGTGCTGGACCTTCTCCAGGTCCTGCGAGCGCTCAACGAAGACGTGGGCGACGGCGAAGGCGTCGTCGAGGGTCAGCGAGGGGTCGTGGCCGCCGGCGCGCACCTCCTCGGCCCAGATCCTGCGCGGGATGTCGACCAGCAGGCCGCAGCCGTCGCCCTCGCCGTCGACGTTGCCCGCGCGGTGCAGCATCTTCTGCAGCGCCGGGATCGCCCGTTCCACCGGTTCGTGGCTCGGGGTCGCGTCCTTGCGCACCGAGGCGTAGATCGCACAGGCGTCCTGGTCCTCGACGCTGGGCGGCGAGACGAGCGGCCGGTAGGCGCGCTCTGGCGAGTAGCGGAGCGGCGCGCCGCCCTCGCCGTGAAGCTCACGGGACTGGATATCCGACACATCTACCTCCCGGGTTCCGCGCCTTCTCCGAGCGGGCGCGCGACGGGTTTGCAGGTTGGCGGATTATAGGGGCGCGGCCCTCATCCCCCAAACCGCCGTCGAGTTTTGTGCCGGATAGCGGGGAAAACCTCTACGGCGCCCCGGCGGGGTCAGGCGAACGAGGGCGGCGAGTAGTCGCCCTCGGGGTGGACGCCGATCAGCAGGGCGGTGACCGGGGCGTCGGAGCGGTTGAGGATCGTTCGCTTCGGGGGCGGCTCGATCGAGGCAAAGGTGCCGGCCGGCGCCGGGTGCTCGGCGCCGTCGATCTTCAGCACCGCGTCGCCCGCGAGGATCGCGTAGAGCTCGACCTGGCCGCTTTCGGCCTCGTCGTGCTCGGGAATCCGGCCGCCCGGAGCGATCTCCACCAGGTTGAAGCCGAAGGCAGAGGCGCCGAGCGCCTTGCGCGCGAGCTTCCAGGTCGCGTCGCCGGAGCCCTCCATCGACTCGAACTCGTCACGGTGCTTGATCGTGTAATCGCCGGACATCGGTTCCCCCTCAGCCTAGCCGCCCCAGCTCGGTTCGAAGGCGTTCCTCGCGAGCACCCTGGGCTTGCCGTGCGGGAAGGGAACCGTGGCGACGTTCGTCCGGCCGATGCCGGCGAAGCCGCCGTCGGTTCCCAGCACGTGCCTGCCGTCGGCGGTGAAGCCGGCCCCGACGAAGCCCATCTCGGTCGCTTCGACCAGCGGCCGCTGCCTGCCGTTGCGCGGGTTGACCGCGACGGCGTAGGTCAGGTCCTGGCCGCCGAACTGGGCGAGCAGGCGGTTGCCGCTGGGCGAGAAGGCGGTCGGCGTGAGCCCGATCGCGAGCGGGCTGACCCTGGTGCGGGTGAGCTGCCTCACCTGCCTGCCCGCCGCGGTCATCAGGTAGAGCTCGTTCTTCGGCCCGTACCGGCGCCTCTTCGCGCCGAGTTGCCTGGCGAAGACGATCTGCCCGTCCGGCCCCCAGACCGGGTTGGTCGAGCGGTGGTCGCGGGTGAGGCGCACCGCCTTGCCCCCTCCGACGTCAACCCGGTAGATGTCGCTGCGCGGCGGATACCGTTCGCTCGGCGCCCGGCCGAAGACGAACGCGCCGCCTTCGGGGTCGAAGCTGACACCGTTGAAGTAACCGCGCGCGACGGTCCGCTGCGAACCGTCTTCGGCGTCGAACAGGACGAGGCGCTGCCTGCCGAGCTCCGGGCCGATCACAGCGACGACCGACTTCGAGTCGGGCGACCAGGCGAAGACGTAGGGGACGCGCCAGTTCCTCGCCAGCACGGTCGCCGGCGCGCTGCCGTCGGCGGGCGCGAGGACGAGCTTCGGCGGCCCCTTGGACACCAGGCCCCCGCGCATCAGGGCGACGATCTTGCCGTCGGGAGAGATCCGCGGGTTCGACCCGGGCAGCAGCTCGTGGGCGCGCTTGCCGTTGTCGCTCGCCACCCAGACCTGCGGGCGCAGCGGCTTGCGCACGAAGGCGATCGTCGCCTGGGCGGCGGTCGGCAGCGCCAGCAGCGCGGCGAGGAGGACGGCGGCGGGCAACCACTTGAGGCTCGTCATGCCGTGATCGTATTACCGGACTCGGCGAGCGCAAGCCCGACTGGACGACCTACAGCTCGGGAACGTCGGCCCCGTGCGGGGTGAAGGGGACGCGGCGGACCTCGGCCCAGCCCGCGCAGCGGCGCTCCAGCTCGGCGACGACGTTGCCGGCGTCCTGCCAGGTGGTCCAGACGAGCACCGTTGGGCCGGCGCCGGAGATCGTCGCGCCGAGCGCGCCGAGCTCGGGGGCAGCCTCGACCAGCTCCATCGAGCGCGGGTAGAGGTCGCGGCGGCGCGGCTGGTGGATGCTGTCGACGAGACCGCTTGCGAGCAGGTCGAGGTCGGCGCTGCGCAGGCCGAGCACGAGTCGCGAGGCGGCGGCGACGTTGGCGACCGCGTCGGCGAGCGGCAGCTCCGGCGGGATCGCCTCGCGCGCCCGCTCCGTCGGCACCTCCTCGTCGGGGACGACGAGGATCCCCTCGAGGCCGCTCGGCGGGTCGAAGCGCGCCGCCCGCGGCGCGCCCGCGGGGTCGCGGTCGCAGACGACGAAGCCGCCGTGGATCGCCGCGGCGGCGTTGTCGGGATGTCCCTCGATCTCGCTCGCCCGCGCCAGCAGCTCCTGCGGCGTCAGCGCCAGCTCGTAGAGGTGGTCGGCGGCGAGGAGGCCGGCGACGATCGCCGCCGCGCTGGAGCCGAGCCCGCGGCCGAGCGGGATCGCCCGCTTCAGTCGGAAGGCGATCCCGTCCGCCGGGCGCAGGGTCTCGAAGGCGCGCACGATCAGGTTCTCGCGCCCGCTCGGCAGGTCCAGCGGCCCCGGGTCGAAGCCGAACTCCCCTGCCTCGGAGACCTCGAGCTCGAGGAACAAGTCGAGCGCCGCCGCCAGCACGTCGTAGCCCGGCCCGAGGTTGGCCGAGGAGGCGGGGACGCGGACGAGCCGGTGGCGCGCGGTCATCTCAGTCGAACACCGCGCGCTCGACCGCGCTGAGGTCGTTATCGCAGTTGACCACCGGCGGCGCTTTGGAGAGCGCCGTGTCGGGGTCCTTGAGGCCGTGGCCGGTGAGCACGCAGACAACGGAGTCGGGCGGCGCCGCGCCGTCGACGACGGGCAGGCCGTGGGCGATCAGGCCGGCGACCGAGGCTGCCGAGGCGGGCTCGCAGAAGACCCCCTCGCTGGCCGCCAGCCAGCGGTAGGCGTCGAGGATCTGCTCGTCGGAGACCGCCGCTATGCGGCCGCGCGAGGCGGTGAAGGCGGCCATCGCCTCCTCCCAGCGGGCGGGGTTGCCGATCCGGATCGCCGAGGCGACCGTCTCGGGGTCGGCGACCGGCGCCCCGCCGACCAGCGGCGCCGCGCCCTCGGCCTGGAAGCCGTAGACGACCGGCGCCGCGCCCAGCTCCTCGAAGCCCTGCCACCAGGCGGTCACGTTGCCGGCGTTGCCGACCGGGATCGCCAGCGCGCCGGGCGCCTCGCCGAGCTCGTCGACGACCTCGAAGGCCGCCGTCTTCTGGCCCTCGATGCGAAAGGGGTTGACCGAGTTGACCAGCTCGATCGGGTGCTTCTCGGCCAGCGCGCGGACGAGCTGCAGCGCCTCGTCGAAGTTGCCCCGCAGGGCGATCACGCGGGCGCCGTGCATCAGCGCCTGCGCCAGCTTGCCGATCGCGATCTTGCCCTCCGGCACGATCACCGCGCCGCGCATCCCGGCACGCGCGGCGTAGGCGGCGGCGCTCGCCGCGGTGTTGCCGGTCGAGGCGCAGATCACCGCCTCCGCCCCCCTCCCCTTGGCGCGCGAGACCGCGACCGTCATCCCGCGGTCCTTGAACGACCCGGTCGGGTTGGCGCCTTCGAACTTGAGGTAGGCGCGGACCCCGAGCCGATCGGACAGTCTCTCGGCCTCGATCAATGGGGTGGACCCCTCATTGAGGGTGACCACCGGGTCATCGGGCTCGAGCGGCAATCGATCCCGAAAACGACCAATGAGAGACTCAGGCATGGACGGCTCCGAAAACCAAGCAGGTCAAACGAACTCCTCCTCGATCACGCGGATGAACCTGGGAGCCGAGCGCAGGTCGTCGAGCTCGCCGATCTGCTCGACCGCGGCGGCGAACCGCGACTCCATGCACTCGTGGACGACCATCACCAGGCGCGCGTCGCCGCCGCTGCCGCGCTGGACGACGCTCTTCACCGAGACCTCGTTCTCGCCGAGCACGTGGGCGATGCGGGCGAGCACGCCGGGCTCGTCGGCGACCTCGAGGTGCAGGTAGAAGGAGGAGCTGACGTCGGTGACGATCGGCAGCCGCTCGCTCGCCTCGCTGACCGGCGCCTCGCCGGCGACGATCGAGACCAGGTCGCCGAGCACCGCCGAGGCGGTCTCGACGCCGCCCGCCCCCGGCCCCGACATCGTCACCTCGGTGATCGCCGGCGCCTCGACCATCACCGCGTTGAACGGCCCGCCGACCGGCGCCAGCGGGTGGCCGCCATAGAGGAAGCAGGGGAAGACGCGGACGCTGACGCCGCCGTCGCGGCGCTCGGCGACGCCGAGCAGCTTCAGCGAGAGGTCGAGCTGCTTGGCGTAGGCGAGGTCGTCGGGCTGGATCGCCTCGATCCCCTCGCAGGCCACCTGGTCGAGCGTCACCGGCGTGTGGAAGGCGAGCCGCGCGAGGATCGCCATCTTCGCCGCCGCGTCGGCGCCGTTGACGTCGTCGGTCGGGTCGGCCTCGGCGTAGCCGAGCTCCTGCGCCCGCGCCAGCACCTCGCCGTAAGCGGCGCCGCTGGCGGCCATCTCGCTGAGGATGAAGTTGGTCGTGCCGTTGACGATGCCGAAGACCTTGTCGATCTCGGTGACGCCGAAGCTCTCCTGAATCGTGCGCACGATCGGGATCACGCCGGCCACCGCGGCCTCGAAGCGCAGCTGCACCCCCGCCTTGCGGGCGACGCCGAAGAGCTCCTCGCCATGCTGGGCGAGCAGCTGCTTGTTGGCGGTGACGACCGGACGCCCGGCGCGCAGCGCGTCGAGCACGTAGGTGCGCGCCGGGTCGGTGCCGCCGATCAGCTCGACGACGACGTCGGAGCGCTCGAGGATCGCGCCGAAGTCGCCCTCGCTGCGGGTGAGGACGCCGGCGATCTCCGGCCGCCGCCCGGTCGCCGCCTCGACCGCGCCGGCGCGCTCGGCGAGCAGCCCGGCGAAGGCGCCGCCGACCGTGCCGCGTCCGAGCAGCCCGATGCGGACGGGTTCAGACATCCCTGGACGTCAGGTCCTCGTAGGACTCGCGGCGGACGACGACGCGCGCCTCGCCGTCGCGGCAGAAGATCACCGGCGGCCGGGCGACGCCGTTGTAGTTGCTCGCCATCGCGTGGCCGTAGGCGCCCGTCGCCGGGGTGACGAGGACGTCGCCGACCGCCGGGTCGGCGAGCAGCGCGTCGCGCACGATCACGTCGCCGGACTCGCAGTGCATGCCGGCGATCGTCGCCGTCGTCCCTGGCGCGGCGCCGGCCCGGTCGGCGATCAGCGCCTCGTAGCGCGAGCCGTAGAGCATCGGCCGCAGGTTGTCGGACATGCCGCCGTCGACGGCGACGTAGGTGCGCACGCCCGGGATCTCCTTGACCGTGCCGACCCGGTAGGCGGTGAGGCCGGCGTTGGCGACCAGCGAGCGCCCCGGCTCGACCAGGATGCGCACGCCCTCGCCGAAGACCTCGCGCACCCCGGCGACCTTGACCTCGACGTAGGAGTCGATCGAGGGCGGCTCGTCCTCCGCGGTGTAGGCGACGCCGAGGCCGCCGCCGACGTTGACCAGCCGGCACCACTCGCCGGCCAGCTCGCCGAGCGCGCGGATCGCAAGGGTGTAGGGCTCGAGCTCGAAGATCTGCGAACCGATGTGCGCGTGCAGGCCGACCAGGTTGAGCGCCCGCGAGGCGAGCACCCGCTCGATCGCCCGCGCCGCAAGCCCGTCCCCGAGCCCGAAGCCGAACTTCGAGTCGAGCTGGCCGGTGGTGATGTAGTCGTGGGTCGACGGCTTGATCCCGGGGGTGACCCGGATCAGCACGTCCTGGCGTCCGTCGAGCAGCCGCTCGCAGCGCTCGATCTCGTCGAAGGAGTCGAGGATCAGGTGGCCGACGCCGGCGCGGGAGGCGAAGAGGATCTCCTCGTCGCTCTTGTTGTTGCCGTGCATGTGGATGCGGGAGGGGTCGAAGCCGGCGCGCAGCGCCATGTGCAGCTCGCCGCCGGAGGCGACGTCGACCGAGAGGCCCTCCTCGGCAAACAGGCGGTAGGCGGCGGTGCAGGGGAAGGCCTTGCTGGCGAAGAGGACCTCGAAGTCGTCGCAGCGCCGGGAGAACGCCTCACGGTAGGCGCGCGCCCGCGCGCGCATCTCCTCCTCGGCGTAGATGTAGGCGGGCGTGCCGTGCTCGGCGGCGAGCTCGACCACGTCGCAGCCGGCGACCTCGAGCCGGCCGCGCTCGTTGACCCGGCTGCCCGCCGGGTAGACCGGCGAGCCCGCGATCGGGTCGATCACCGCGCCTGCCTGTCCGCCTTCAGACATGGCGGCATTGTGACGGTAAGAGCCCCTGGCAGGATGACCGCGGCCCGGATGAGGCCGAATGACCTGCGCGACACACCCCCTCCCCGACGTCCCGCGTAGCGCTGCTACGCGGGAGTCGTGTCGTGATCGTCTCGCTTGGTCCTCGACCTCCCCGGTCTCGCGCTCATCCTGCCAGTGACTCTCTTTTTTGAGGTTTATTGACCGCGTTCAAGCAGACTGCCAACTGTTTCCTGCGCGCCTTCGACCGTCCCACCCACGGTTCCGCCAAGCGTCGATTCGGGGCCCACGACTTTTCCCACGGCTTCTTCGGTGACTTCGGTAACGCCAACCTCTCCCAGCGCGCCGCCGGCTGCTTCGTCGACGCCTCTTGCTTCGCGCGATTATGCACTTCCTAGTAATTTTGGGTAGTGGCCGCCGAGGGCGGGCTGGGCACGGCGCAGGCCTTCCCCTCGCTGAACCCGGCGGCGCCGAAGCCGAGCGCGACGTTGGCGCGAGCGCGGAGGTTCTCCCAGCCGATCAGGTGGACCAGCTCCAGCGCCCCCTTTGGACCGAAGCGCTCGGCGGTCCGCCGGGTCAGCTCCGCGGCGACCTCGCCCGGGGTGGCGGTCATCGCGGTGGCGAGGTCGATGACGAGCAGCTCGTCGGCATCGAAGAGGCCGCACTCGTGCGCTTCGTGGAGCGCCAGCAGCTGCTCGTCGCGAAGGCCGGAGCGGCGCGCGTACTCGGAGCCGATGTCGATGCAGAACTCGCACCCGACCAGGGTCGCGGCGCGCAGCACGGCGAGCTCGCAGAGCGCCTTGGGGACGTGGCGGCAGCGCTCGAAGGCGCGATTGGCGCGGAGGAAGGCGCTGGTCAGGCGCAGGCTGTGGGCGTAGACCGCCGACGAATCGAGCTGCCGCCCGTAGGTGATCCTGCCGCCGCGGGCGAGCAGCCCGGCAACGACGCCCTCGCGGGGCTCGATCCTGTTCATGGTGCCTCCTCGACTCGGGGCAACCGATGTTATTCGCCAAGTGGAAGTCGATTAAGGTCCATTTCAATGTCGAAAAAGGGGACCACTTTGGGGGCAAGCCCCGTCGACTCGCCCGAGTTGCTGCTGCCGAGCTGGGATCCGAAGGGCCCCCGCCGTGCCCAGCTCGAAACGCTGCTGCGTGCCGCGATCCGCCGCGGGCGCCTGCGACCGGCCGCACGACTGCCCTCTTCACGAGCCCTCGCGGCCCAGCTGGGAGTGTCGCGACGGCTCGTCGTCGAGGTTTATGAACAACTGGGCGCCGAGGGCTATCTGGTCGCGCGTCGCGGCGCCGGCACGGTCGTCTCCCCGAACCTCCAGCCGCTCGACGAAGGCACGACGCCGGAGCGGGAGGCGACACCGGCACGCGGGATCGATCTCTTCCCCGGCGCCCCGGACGTCTCGCTGTTCCCGCGTCGCGCCTGGGCACGAGCGCTGCGGCGCGCACTTGCCGAGCTACCCGACGCCCGGCTCAACTACGGCGATTACGCCGGTGTCCCCGAGCTTCGCGAGGCGCTCGCCGACCACCTCGGCCGGGTGCGGGCAGCCCTCGCCGCACCCGATCGGATACTCGTCACCAGTGGCTACCAGCAGGGCCTGCGGGTATTCCTGCAGCTGCTCCGCGCGCGCGGTGGGCGCCGCGTGGCGATCGAGGACCCGGGCTACCCGCTGGCCGCCTGGGCAATCGAGTCCGAGCAGCTCGAACCGGTCCCGATTCCGGTCGACGAGGAGGGGATCGACGTCGAGGCGTTGGCCGCCGCCGATCCCGACGCGGCGGTGGTCGCTCCCGCCCACTCGCTGCCGCTTGGCGCGGTGCTGGCGCCGGAGCGCCGTCGCCGGCTCGTCGCCTGGGCGCGCCGGCAGGGGGCCCTGGTGCTCGAGGACGACTACGACGCGGAGCTTCGCTATGAACGCGATCCCGCCGGCAGCCTGCAGGGCCTGGCGCCCGACGTCGTCGTGCTCGCCGGGACTGTCTCCAAGACGCTGGCGCCGGCCTTGCGCCTCGGCTGGCTGCTGCTTCCCGTGAAGCTGGTCGGCGACGCGGTCACGTCGCGGGTCGCGGCCGACGGAGGCGGTTCACGGATCGAGGAGCGAGCGCTCGCGGAGCTGATCGCAGGCGGTGGCTTCGACCGCCACCTGCGCGTGGCGCGCAAGCGCTACCGGGCCAAGCGGGAGCTCTTGATCGAAGCGGCAGCGGACGCGGCGCCGAGAGTGCGGGTGCGCGGGATTGCCGCCGGTCTGCACGCGGTACTGGAGCTGCCACCGGGGGTCGAGGAGCAGCCGGTGGTCGAGAGCGCGGCAGCGGCCGGCGTGACGGTGCAAGGGCTCGGCGCTTTCAGCCGCCTGCACCGACCGCCGCCCGGGGTCGTGGTCGGCTATGGGATGCCGAGCGAGCACCAACTTCGCGAGGCGGTCGCCGTGCTGGGCGCAGCGATCGAAGAGGCCGCCGCGGCTACAGATATCCCAAGGGATCCGTCGGCGCGCCGTTGACCCGCACCTCGAAGTGGAGGTGGTCGCCGAAGCAGTGTCCGGTGCAGCCGACGTAGCCGATCACGTCGCCCTGGGAGACGCTCTGGCCGGCGCCCGCCGCGAAGGAGGACTGATGCGCGTAGCAGGTCTGCAGGCCGCCGCCGTGGTCGAGGCAGGTGAAGTTGCCGTAGCCGCCGCTTTCGCCTTCGCCCTGCTGCAGGACGACCGTGCCCGCGGCGGCGGCGCGGATCGGCGTGCCGGCGGGGACGGCGATGTCGATCCCCTCGTGCATGCGGCCCCAGCGCATGCCGAAGCCGGAGACGACAGGGCCGTTCACCGGCCAGATGAACTGGCCCGAGCCGTGGCGAATCGGTCCCGCGGGCAGCGGCGCGGAGGCGCTCGCCTGCAGGGTCGCCGCCAGTTCCGCCTGGATCGCCGCGACCGAGCCCTCGAGGTCGCTCTCGGCGCTGCTCACCTCGCGCAGCGCCGCCTCGCGCCGGCGACGGACAGAGACCAGGCTCGCCTGGCGCCGCTGCACGGCCGCGCGCGCGTCGGCGAGCGCCCGCTCTTCGGCGGCGATCGCGTCGCGCGCCGCCTCGATCCGGTCCCGGGCTGAGCGCAGGCGGGCGACCGTGCGCTTCACCTGGTCGCGCAGATCGCGCACCCGCGCCACCACCGCTTCGTCGAGCCCGTTGATCCGATTGAGGTACTCGGTGCGATCGACCAGCTCTTCGTAGCCGCCCGCTTCGATCAGCACGTTGAGGATGTCCGGCGTGCCGGACTCGTAGATCGCCACCAGATGCTCGCGCAGGGCGACCAGGGCGCGCTCGAGCCGGGCGCGGACGACCGCGAGGTGCTTCTTGCCGACGTCGAGCTCGGCCTGCGCGGCGTCCAGCCGCCGCTGCTTGGCGTCCAGCCGCGCCTTGACCTCGGCCTCCTGCGCGCGCAGCCCGGCGACCTCGCCGGTCAGCCGTTCGATTCTCGCCTTGTAGCGCGAGATCGTCGTCGTCAGCACGCCCTTGCGCTCGCGGACCTTCGACAGCTTCGCTTCCTTCGCGCTCAGCTTCGATTCCAGGTCCTTAGCCGGCGCCGCCCCCGCTCCGACGAGCATCAAAAAAACCGCAGCACAAGCCGCGGCCAAGTAAGCCTTAAGCATCGCCGGGAAGCCTAGACAGACACCGCGAATCATCTGCAATCGGGCTTGCGAGGGCACGGGGGTCCCCCTGCGGGAACTTGTGAGGCTGCCGACGGCCCGCGCCCCGCCGCGCAACCGGCGCCGGGTTCCCGAAGGGGGACCCCCGTGCCCGCTCCTACGCCGCCACAGGCTCTTTGGCGGCGGCCTTTTCGGCCTCCTCGACCACTTCGGCCGCGTACCCCAACCGCTCGGCGTATTCGCGCGCCTGCATGCGCGAGATGACCATCCGCTGGATCTCCGCCGTGCCCTCGAACAGCTGGTAGATCTTGGCGTCGCGGAACCACTTCTCCAGCGGGCACTCGGTGCTCCAGGCGTAGGGACCGACCAGGTCCATCAGCGTCGTCGTCGCCCACATCGTCACGTCGCCGGCCTTGAGCTTCGACATCGAGCCCTGGCCGCCGCGCATCGGAATCCCGTTGCGCCCCATCCAGGCGGCGCGCTGGACGAGCAGGCGGGCCGCTTCGATCTCGGTCGCGACGTCGGCGAGCGTCTGCTGCACGCGCTGCTGCTGCAGCGGCGGCGTGCCGGCTTCCGAGCGGCCGTCGAGGTGCTCGAGCGTCCACTCGTAGGCGGCCTGGGCGATGCCAAGCGCCGAGGCGCCGACGATCGGGCGGGTGATCTCGAAGGTGGCGAGCGCGTCGGCGCCGCGCGACTTCTTCCCTTCGCGGCCCCGCCGCAGCTTCTTCTCCAGCTTCTCCTCGCCGCCGAGCAGGTTCTCCGCCGGGATACGGCAGTCCTCGAGGATCACCTCGGCGGTGTGCGAGGCCCGGATGCCGAGCTTCGACTCCTTCTTGCCCTGGCTCAGCCCAGGCGTGCCCTTGCCGACGACGAAGGAGGCCTGCCCGCGCGTGCCGAGCGCCGGGTCGACGGTGGCGACGACCACGTGCACGTCGGCGATCCCGCCGTTGGTGATGAAGACCTTGGTCCCGTTGAGCACCCACTCGTCGCCGTCGCGCTTCGCCGTCGTCTTCAGGCTCTTCACGTCGGAGCCGGCCTGCGGCTCGGTGACCGCGTAGGCGCCGAGCTTGATCTCCTCGCCGACGCCGAAGCACTCCGGCACCCACCGGGCGATCTGCTCGGGCGTGCCCGAGGAGGCGATCCCGGCGGCGGCGAGGCCGGAGCCGTTGATCGCCAGGGCCGTCCCGGCGCAGCCCCAGTGGAACTCTTCGGCCCCGATCACCTGCATCTGGCCATCGGCGTCGGCGGCGGAGCGCTGCATCGCCTCGAGGCCCTGGAAGCCCTGCTTGCGCGCCTCCTTGATGACCTCCCAGGGGGTGCTCTCCTCTTCGTCGTGCTTGCGCGCCGCGGGACGGATCACGTCGCGGGCGAAGGCCCGGGCGCGGTCCTTCAGCTCCTGCTGCTCGTCGTTCAGTGCGAAATCCATCCGTCCCCCTCGTCGAAGCGGTCTCAGGTCATTGATTGACTGGTCAGTCAACCAGTCCCGTGAAGTCTAGCTGACCAACCAGCCAGTCTGGACGCGCCGTCGCTAATAGGCCCATATAGGGACATGAACGACGGCGCGTCTGCGCCGGGTAGGTTTGGGGTTCGATGACGCGGCCAATCAATGCGGATGTGCCGGCGGTGGCGACGGGACGGCGGGCGGCGCCCGAGGCGCCGAGCCCGCCGTCGCCGAAGCGGCGGCGCAAGCCGGTGCCGGGGGCGCTGAAGGCGGTGGCCGGGCTCTTCCTGCTCGCGATCGTCTTCATCGTCGCGGCGATCGTCGGCGGCGGGGGCGGTGGCGAGGAGCAGGCGGCGGAAGGACCGGCGCCGGTCAGCGAGGCGCCCAGCACCCCTGCCGAGGCGCCCGCCGCCGTGACGCCGGAGGAACTCGGGTACCCGTCTTTCGCCACCGCGAACACCACCCGGGTCGGCGGCGGCGACCCGGCCTCGACCGCGGCGGCGGCCGCGCTCGCCGCCCACCCCTCGACGAAGCCCTCGCAGCGCCCCGCCGCCGTGACGGTCGTCGACGCCGGCGACTGGCGCACGGCGATCGCCGCCGCGGCGCTGGTGGCGCCGCCGATCGGGGCGCCCGTGCTCGTCTCCGACGCCGACGGCATGCCCGACCCGACGGCCGAAGCGCTCGCGGCCCTCGCACCGTCCGGCGGCAGGGACACCGGCGGCGCTCAGGTCTTCGCGGTCGGCGCCGCCGACGCCCCGGACGACCTGCGCGCCAAACGCGTGCGGCGGGCGGGCGCGGCGGGTGCCGCCGGGCTGCTCGCGCTGCGCAAACGGCTCACCGGCGAGGCGCCGCGTCACATCGTCGTCGCCGCGAGCGCCGACTCCGCCTTCGCGATGCCCGCCGCGGCCTGGGCCGCGCGCTCCGGCGATCCGGTCCTCTTCACCGGGCGCGAGGCGCTGGCCAAGCCCACGGCCAGGGCGCTGAAGGCCCACCCGCGCACGCCCGTCTACGTTCTCGGCCCCTCCTCCGTCATCTCCTCCGGCGTCGTGCGCGAAATCGCCGCGCTCGCCCCGCGGGTGCGGCGCGTCTCCGGCGAGGACCCGGTCGCCAACGCGATCGAGCTGGCGCGCTACTCGGAAGGCGGCTTCGGCTGGAACGTCAACGACCCCGGCCACGGCTTCGTCGTCGCCAACGTCTCCGAACCGCTCGACGCGGCCGCAGCGGCGCCGCTCTCGGCCGCGGGCGCCTGGGGGCCGTTGCTGCTCAGCGACGACCCCGGTACGCTTCCGGCGGCGCTGCGCAGCTATCTGCTCGACGTCAAGCCGGGCTACACCAGCAACCCGACGCGCGCCTTCTACAACCACGTCTGGACGATCGGAGACCAGGAGGCGATCAGCGTGAACGAGCAAGCGGAACTGGATGAGCTGGCGGCGCTGGTCAAGATCGGCGGCGCAGGAGGCGAAGGATGAGCGAGGCGGAGAACCCCGCGCTGCTGGGAGGCGCGCACGAGGTCACCGCGGCGGACGTCCGCGCGCTCGCCGGCGCCTCCACCCCCCACTTCGCCCTGCAGGTGCGCAACCGCATCCGGCGCCTGATCGAGCCGCTGCCCGCCGGGCGCCCGGCCCGCCTGGAAGGCGAACGCAAGATCGCCGCGCTGGAGGAGCTCGCCGAGCACAGCGGCGACCCGCGCGGCACGATCGGGATCGGCCGGCGATGAAGCAGCTGGCGCCCGCGGTCTGGCGGCTGAAGGAGTTTCCCGCCCCCTCGATCAACATCTACCTGGCCGAGGACGTGCTGATCGACGCCGGCCGCACCTGGGACCGCCGCCGCGTCTTCGCCGAGATCGAGGGCCGCGAGCTCTCCGCGGTGGCGCTGACCCACGTGCACCCCGACCACCAGGGCGTCGCCAAGGACGTCTGCGAGGCGCGCGGTATCCCGCTCGCCTGCCATGCCGACGACGTCGATGCGATGGAGGGCAGGCGACCGGTCCAGGAGGCGGCCCCCGACCACCCGGTGAACAGGATCATCGGCCGGCTCTGGCAGGGCCCGCCATACGAAGTCGGGCGGGTATTGAACGAGGGCGACGAGGTCGCCGGCTTCCGCGTCGTGCACGCGCCGGGCCACGCCCGCGGCGAGGTGATCTTCTTCCGCGAGAGCGACCGGGTGGCGATCTGCGGCGACGTTATCCGCCACATGAGCTACGCGACGGGCAGGCCGCTGCTCGCCGAGCCGCCGCGGATCTTCACCTACGACCCGGCAGAGAACCGCCGCTCGATCCGCAAGCTGGCCGAGCTGAACCCGGCGCAGATCCTCCCCGGCCACGGCCCTCCCGTCACCGACATCGCCGCCTTCGAGCGCTTCGTCGCCGGCCTGCCTGCCCAGTAGGCGGACCGCTCAGGAAGTTGATCGACGGACCGTCGATCGTGTCTAATAGTGCGCATGATCGTCGACCTGCACGCGCACTACCCGATGCACATAGTCCCCACGGCCAGGGTAAAGCTGTGGCGTCTGCTCACCTCCCACCGCGAGCGCCGGCGCCTGATCGACTGGGTCGAGGCGCTACTGGTCGGCCTCGCAAGCAGGTTCCGCAACTACGCGTCGTTCCACGCCGGTCCACGCGTCCGGATCAGATACATGCGACGCGGCGGAGTCGGCGTGGCGCTGTCGCCGCTCTACTCGTTCTTCGACGAGCTGCCGCTCGGGGGAGCCACGCCGAAGGCCTCGTACATCGGCTCGCTGGAGCGCCAGCTCGCGGCGGTCACCGACCATGTGCGCGACAAGCACGGCGACGGGGTCGCGATCGTGGCCAATCCGGCCCAGCTCGCCGACGCCCGGGCGGCTGGGAAGCCGGCGCTGATCCACTGCGTCGAGGGCGGCTTCCACCTCGGGCCGACGGAGGAGGCGGTGATGGGCGCCGTTGACCGGCTCGCCGACCTCGGCGTCGGCTACATCACCCTCGCTCACCTGATCTACAGGGAGATCGCCACCGACGCCCCGGCGCTCCCGTTCATGACCGACGACCAGTACAGGCGCTGGCTGCCGCAGCCCGAGGAGGGTCTCTCAGAGCTCGGCCGGGCGGCCGTCGCGGCGATGGCCCGGCGAAGGATGCTGATCGACGTCTCGCACATGAGCGAGCGCTCGCTGGAGGACACCTTCGAGCAGCTCGAGGGGCTGGAGACGCCGGAGGCGAGGATCCCGGTTCTCGCCACCCATGCCGGCTACCGCTTCGGCGCCCAGGAATACATGCTGAGGGAAGCGACGGTGCGCAGGATCGCGGAGCGCGACGGGGTGATCGGCCTGATCTTCGCCCGCCACCAGATCGAGGACGGCCCGCCGCCCAACCTGCCGCGGCAGCGTAAACCGCTGCTGACCAAGCGGCGTCGGCTGGCCTGGTCGGTCGACGTGCTCGCCGCCCACATCGTGCGGATCGGCGAGATCGCCGGATCGAACCGCCACGTGGCGCTCGGCTCCGATTTCGACGGCTTCATCAAGCCGACCCTTCCCGGGCTGCGCGACATGCGCGACATGGCCCACCTACGGGATGCGCTGATGAGCCGCTTCCCGGACGACGCCGAGGCGATCTGCCGGCGCAACGCGCTGCGGCCGTTTGAGACTTACTGGCAGGGCGCCTCCCCGGCCGCAGCGCCGGATACGCTTGCGTCCGATGAGCGAGAGCCGCGATAACGCGATCGAGCACGGATTCGAGGAGGGCGACGAGGTCTGGGTCGAGGACGGCGAGGGCCGCCGCCACCCGGGCGTCTACGTCGGCGCCAACGAAGCCTCCGGCTGGTTCGGGGGCGGCCCCAGCGCCTACGTCGTCCACCCCGAGGGCCACCAGGCCGAGGTCGTCTCGACCTTCCGCATCACCCCGCGCGACGAGTAGGCCGTTTCCGACTCTTTCCACACTGAAGTGTGGGCAAAGTCGAAGGCGCTTCAGGCGCCTGGGCCGAAGGCGTCGATCAGGCGGTTCTGGTACTCGCTCAGCTCCTCGGGGGAGATGAAGTAGGTCGGCGGGGTGAGGAAGAGGCCGTCGGCGCGCTCGGCCGTCGCCTCGACCCGGGCACGCACCTGGTCAAGCGGGCCGGCGGCGCAGTAGGTGTCGACCATCTCGTCGCTGATCGCCGCGGGGACGGCGGCGAGGTCGCCGCGGCGGAAGGCCTCGCCGGCGGCGGCCGCGTTGCCGGCGAAGCCGTGCAGCTCCCAGAGCGGCATGTAGGTCTTGACCGTCGCGTAGAAGGAGATCGTGCGCCGCGCCACCTCGATCGCCCGCTCCTCGTCGTCGTCGATCGCGCAGCAGACGGTCGGCAGGTAGTCGAAGCTCGCGCGCTCGCGGCCGGAGCGCTTCAGCCCCTCTTCGAAGGAGGAGACGACGACCTCGTCGATCCAGCGCAGGCTCTGGATCGGGTGGCCGATCAGCCCGTCGGCGACGTCGCCGGCCATCCGGCACATGCCGCCCTGCACGCCGGCGGTATAGATCGGGGGCGACTCGCGCGGCGCCGGGTGCGGCCGCACCCAGCCCTTGATGTCGATGTCGTAGTAGGAGCCCTCGAAGCGGATCGGCTCGCCCTTGCCGGCCTGCTGCATGATCAGGCGCGTCGCCTCGATCGCCTCGCGCAGGTGCGGCGCCGGCTTCCCGTACTCGGCGTTGTGCCAGGTTTCGTTCAGCCGCTTGACGCCGGAGCCGAGGCCGAGGCGGAAGCGGCCGCCCGACATCTCGTCTACGTCGAGCGCCGAGACGGCGAGGATGAAGGGGCTGCGGGTGAAGGCCCAGGCGATCCCGGTCGCGATGCCGATCTTCTCCGTGCGCCCCGCCAGGTAGGCGGCCTGGGTCACCGAGGAGCGGAACAGCTCCGGCGCCCAGACGCACTCCACCCCGGCCGCCTCGGCCCGCTTCGCCTCCGCCTCGAGGTCGGCGACCGTGTTGCCGATCGCGGCGACGGAGATCCGGTCGAGCGCGCTCAAGGCTCCGACCGCCCACCCGCGGTCGAGGTTTGGCCCGGATAGCGGTTCAAACCTCGACCGCGACCCGGTCGGCGAGGACGAGGTCGGCGACGCGCTCGCGATGCCAGCTTGCGGTGCCGAACGTCGCCGCGTTGGCCTTGCCGCGCTTGAGGAAGAAGTGCAGGTCGTGCTCCCAGGTGAAGCCGATGCCGCCGTGCACCTGGATCGAGGCGTCGGGCACGCGCCAGCCGGCGTCAGAGGCGTAGGCCTTGGCCATCGAGGCCGCCAGCGGCAGCGACTCGGGCTCGGCGTCGGCCGCCCAGGCGGCGCCGTAGACGGCCGAGCGCGCGTTCTCGGTCTCCAGCAGCATCTGCGCGCAACGGTGCGAGACCGCCTGGTAGGCGCCGATCGGGCGACCGAACTGCTGGCGGTCCTTGGCGTACTCGACGGCCATCTCCAGCGTCCGCTGGGCAACTCCGGTGGACTCGGCGGCGATCGCCGTGCAGGCGCGCCAGAGCACCGGCAGGTAGTCCTCCTGGCCGCCGGTCAGCGTCGCATCCGGCGCCACGCGGACGCCCTCGAAGCGCACCGAGTAGAGGCGGCGGGTCAGGTCGATCGACTTCTCCGGCGTAACGGTGACGCCGTCGGCGTCGCGCTCGACCAGATGTCGGCGGCCGTCGGTGGTGGCGACGATCAGCAGGTCGGCGCTCGCCGCGTCCATCACCAGCACCTTCTCGCCGTCGAGGACGACGCCCTCGCCGTCCTCCCTCGCCTCCATGCCGAACTCGCCGATCGTCGCGCTCGTGCCCGCCTCGAAGAGGGCGATCGTGCCGCGCTTCTCGCCGCTCGCCAGCGGCGCCAGCCAGCGCTCGCGCTGCGTGTCGTCGCCGAGCGTCGCCAGCACCAGGCCGGCGACCGTGTTGGAGAGCAGCGGCGAGGGAGCGAGCGCGTAGCCCATCTCCTCGAACAGCACCGCGAGGTCGACGATCCCGAGCCCCTGGCCGCCCCACTCCTCGGGCAGCGCCAGCCCGGGCCAGCCGAGCTCGGCCATCTCCTCCCAGTCGGACTGCTCGAATCCCCGCTCGCTCTCCGCCAGCTCGCGGATCCGCTCGGATTTGTAGCGCGAGGCGAGGAACTCCTTGGCGGTCGACTTGATCGCCTGCTGCTCGTCGGTGAGGTCGAAGTACACGGTCAGCCCCTCAGCGCAGCCTCGGCAGGCCGAGCACCCGCTCGGCGATGATGTTCTTGAGGATGTCGGTGGTACCACCCTCGATCGAGTTGGCGCGGGAGCGCAGGAAGCTGTACTGCCAGGCGCCGTTGGCGACGGCGTGCTCGGCGCCGCGCTCGAGCGGCGCGTAGGGGCCCTCGATCTCGAGCGCCAGCTCGGAGATCCGCTGGTTGATGTCGGCCCACTGCCACTTGCCCAGCGAGCCCTCCGGACCGGGAACGCCCGACTGCATCGTCTTGGTCAGGCCGCGGTAGGCGTTGAGCCGCATCGTCTCGGCCTCGATCTGCAGCTGCGCGATGCGCTGGCGGATCAGCGGATCTTCGGCGGCGCTATGGCCGTTGATCCGCGTCTCCTTGGCGAGCCGGCCCAGCCGGCCGAGGCTGTTGGAGATCTGCGCGATCGCGCCGAAGGCGAGCCCGGCGCGCTCGTTCATCAGCGTGGTGATAGCCACCGACCAGCCGTTGCCGACGCCGCCGACGACGTTCGCGTCGGGGATCCGCGCTTCCTCCATGAAGACCTCGTTGAACTCGCCCTCGCCGGTGATCTGCACCAGCGGCTTCGCCTCCACCCCCTCCTGCTCCATGTCCATCAGGAAGTAGGTGAGGCCCTTGTGCTTGGGCGCGTCGGGGTCGGTGCGGGCGACGAGCATGCACCACTTGGCGAACTGGGCGAGCGTCGTCCAGACCTTCTGCCCGGTGACCACCCATTCGTCGCCGTCCTTGACGGCCTTCGTCTTCAGCGAGGCGAGGTCGGAGCCCGACTCGGGCTCGGAGAAGCCCTGGCACCAGATCTCCTCGGCGGTGAGGATCGGCTCCAGGTAACGCCGCTTCTGCTCCTCGCTGCCGTGGGCGATCACCACCGGGCCGCCCATCGCCAGGCCGAGCACGTTGGCCGGGCTCGGCGTTTCGGCCCGCGCCGCCTCGCCGACGAAGATCGCCTGCTCGATCAGCGTCGCGCCGCGGCCACCGTACTCCTGCGGCCAGGAGATCCCGGCCCAGCCCGCTTCGTGCAGCTTCGCCTGCCACTCGCGACGGTAGGGGATCACCTCGTCGAGGCTGCTCTCCGGCTCGGGCCCCGGGTTGTTCTCCTCCAGCCAGGTCCGCACCTCGTCGCGGAACTCCTTCTCAGAGGGAGACAAACTCAGATCCACAGCGCTGAGACTACTGGCTATCTAGCCAAGGTCGATCTGAGGTGGTCTGACCAAGCAGATCCAGGAAGCAGGGAGCGCCGCGTGCTCTGCACGCAAGCGACCGATGACGCAGATATGCGCCGGTCAGACCGCCTCAGATCCGCTCGATCAGGGTTCCGGTGCCGAGACCCCCGCCGCAGCACATCGTGACCAGGCCCATCGACTTGTCGGAGCGCTCCAGCTCGTGCAGCAGGGTGGTGATCAGGCGGGCGCCGGTCGAGCCGAGCGGGTGGCCGAGCGCGATCGCGCCACCGTTGACGTTGACCCGCTCCATGTCGGGCTCGAGCTCGCGGCGCCAGGCGGCGAGCACCGAGGCGAAGGCCTCGTTGATCTCGACCAGGTCGATGTCCTCCATCTGCATCCCGTTGCGCGCGAGCAGCTTTTCGGTCGCCGGGATCGGGCCGGTGAGCATGATCACCGGGTCGACGCCGACCGTCGTCTGGTCGTAGATCCGCGCCCGCGGCGTCAGCCCGAGGGCGTCGGCCTTCTCGCGCGCCATCAGCAGCACCGCGGCGGCGCCGTCGGAGACCTGCGAGGAGTTGCCGGCGGTGACCTTGCCGTCCTCCTTGAAGGCCGGCTTCAGTTCGGCCAGCTTCTCCAGCGAGGTGTCGGGACGGATGCCCTGGTCGGTGGCGTAGGTGTCGCCATTGACCTGGAAGGGGACGATCTCGCGCTCGAAGCGGCCCTCCTCGGTCGCCTTCGCGGCGCGCTGGTGAGAGCGCAGGCCGATCTCGTCGAGCTCCGAGCGGGGGACCTCCCATTTGTCCGCGATCATCTCCGCCGAGATGCCCTGCGGGACGAGGTTGTAGCGCTCCAACAACTCGGGCGAGAAGGCCATCCCGTGCTCCTCCATCACCGAGTAGTTGTCGGCGAAGGAGATGTGACCCATGTGCTCGACGCCGCCCGCGACCATCGCGTCGTGGACGCCGGAGGCGACGAGGGCGGCGGCGAAGTTGACCGCCTGCTGACCCGAGCCGCACTGGCGGTCGACCGTGGTCGCCGGGGTCTCCATCGGCAGGCCCGCCTCGAGCCAGGCGTTGCGGGCGATGTTGATGCCCTGCTCGCCGAACTGCTGCACGCAGCCGGCGACGACGTCCTCGACCTCGGCCGGATCGACCCCGGCCCGCTCGATCACCTCTGAGTAGGACTTGGCGAGCAGGTTCGAGGGATGGACGTCCCTGTAATAGCCCTTCTCCTCGTGGCCGCGCCCGATCGGCGTCCGGGCCGCCTCGACGATGACGACCTCGCGGCCGCCGAACTTCCCGTTTCCGTTGCCTGACATCCGAACCCTCCGTTGATCGACTTGTCAATCAATGGTAGCTCCCGGCGCGCGGGCCCTGTCGCCGCCACCCGCGCGAGATGCGTCTGATAGGAACCCGTCCTCAGATGAGCACGGGGACCGGATACGAGAGCCCTGGGGTCGCGGGAAGCGGCGCCATCGCTACGGGCTTGGCTGCTGTGGCTACGACCACGGCCGACACGATTCTGCTGGCGCGGAGCGAGGCTTCGGCCTGGCGGGCGGAGGAGAAGGTGGTCGCCGCCTGCGCCAAGATCGAGGGGGCCGAGGCCTCGCGGCTCCGGGTCACGACGGACCCCAAGGACCTCGCCGACTGCGACGTCGTCGTCGAGGCCGTGATCGAGGAAATCGAGCCGAAGGCCGAGGTGCTGGGCACGGTCGCCGAAGCGTGCCCGAACGCCGACCTCGCGACGACGACCTCATCGCTCAGCATCGCGGCGATCGCCGAGGCGGCGGGTATTACCGGCCGGCTCTTCGGCCTGCACGTCTTCAACCCGGTGCCGCGGATGAAGCTGGTCGAGGTCTGCCTCCCCGACAGCGGCGAGGAGACCCGCGAGAAGGCGCTCGCCTGGTGCGCGGCGCTCGGCAAGACCGCGGTCGAGGTCCCCGACCAGGCCGGCTTCGTCGTCAACCGCCTGCTCTTCCCCTACCTCTTCGACGCGGTGCGGATGGTCGAGCGCACCGGCATGGAGGCGGGCGAGGTCGACGCCTGCATGAAGCTCGGCGCCGGCCACCCGATGGGCCCGCTGGCGCTGCTCGACTTCGTCGGCCTCGACGTCGCCGAGGCGATCGGCGACGCCCTCTTCGCCGACTCGGGCGACATGGCCCACAAACCGCCGGGCCTGCTCGTCGAGATGATCGGCGAGGAGAAGCTCGGGCGAAAGTCCGGCGCCGGCTTTTATAGCTACGACTAGCTATCTCTTTCCCGCACGATCCCAAATAACGTCAGCGGGGGAACATCCTTGGGTCCGGGCTGCGGCCTCGATCTCGTCCCAGGGGAGCTCGGCTTCGGGCAGGTCGTCCCAGCGGGCCAGGTCGAGCGCCTCGACCGCTCCTTTGAGCGCCGGGCCGAGATGCTCCTCGGAGCGCAGCAGGGCCCTCAGGACCTCGAGTTGCTTATCGCTCAAGCGCACAACCCACATGCGGCACCTCCAGGGTTAGGCGTAACGCGGGTTGCTCGGGAAACCTAGGCCGCGGACCGGACGGAATCGCCGCCGTCGCCGCTGCCGCCGCTGATCCGCACCGCCTCGACGCGGTTCTCGCGCACCGACTCGACCCGGATCGTGTAGCCGTCGGCGACGATCGTGTCGCCGCGCTTCGGCAGCCGGCCGAGCTCGCTGAAGACGTAGCCGCCGATCGAGTTGTAGGTGTCGTCGGCGACCGGCAGCTCGATCCCGCGGTCGGCGAGGTCGCCGAGCGAGACGTGCCCGCGCACGAACCACTCGCCGCCGGCCAGCCGGCGCATCGCCGCGGCCCGCGGGTCGGTCTCGTCCTCGATCTCCCCCACGACCTCCTCGAGGATGTCCTCGACCGCGACGATGCCGACCGTGCGCCCGTACTCGTCGACGATCACGGCGAGCGAGGTGCGCTGCACCTGCAGGTCGCGCAGCAGATCGTCGAGCGGCCGGGTCTCCGGCACGATCACCGCGTCGCGGACGATCGGCTCGATCTCCGCCTCCGGGCCGTCGCTCATGTAGAGGCGGGCGAGGCTGTTGTTGTGGACGATGCCCCGGACCCGGTCGGGGTTGTCTTCCTCGATCACGACGAGCCGCGTGTGCCCGGAGGTGACGCAGCGCCGCAAGGCCGCCTCCACGGTCTCCGAAGCGTCGACGGTGACGACGGCGGGGATCGGGGTCATCACCTCGCGCGCCTGCTGCTCGTGCAGGTGGAAGACGCCGCCGAGCATCCCCGCCTCGCCGGGGTCGAGGCGCCCGCGCTGGGCGCCGCGCACGATCATCAGGCGCAGCTCCTCCGGCGAGCCGACCTCCTCGTCCGCCTCCGGCTCGATCCGCAGGACCCGGACGACGAAGAAGCGGGCCGGCGCGTTGGTGATCACGATCAGCGGGTGGAAGAGGCGGCGGAAGACCTCCAGCGGCCGGGCGATGCCCAGCAGCAGCCGCTCGGCGCGGGCGATCCCGACCATCTTCGGCGCCTGCTCGCCGAAGATCACGTGCAGCAGGGTGACCGAGGCGTAGGCGATCAGGAAGGCGACGATGTAGGAGGCGGCGGTGCCGAGCGCGCCCTCGAGCAGCGGCTCGATCAGCGAGGCGACGGCGGGCTCGCCGAGGAAGCCGATCCCGATCGAGGCGAGCGTGATCCCGACCTGCGAGGTGGCGACGTACTCGTCGACGTGATCGAGCTGGTGCAGCGCGAGGCGCGCCGCGCGGCTGCCTTCCTCGGCGAAGCTCTCGATCCGGCTGCGCCGCGAGCGCACGATCGCGAACTCGGTCGAGACGAAGAACCCGTTGACCCCCACCAGCAGGAGCACGAGGAAGATGAGCAGCAGGGAGCTCATCGGCGGCTATTTGTCCCGGTACTTCGGGGGAGATCGTCTTCGGCCATTCGGCAACCGGTGAATATAGCTTTCCTGCCCGCGGAGCGCCGGGATGAGATATTGGCCCGGCATGCGCATCGCCAGCCTCGTGCCATCCGCGACCGAGATGCTTTTCGCGCTCGGCCTCGGCGACAGCGTCGTCGCGGTGACGCACGAGTGCGACTACCCGCCGCGGGCGCGGTCCCTGCCCCACCTCACCCGCACGGTGCTCGACGAGGGGCTCGACGCAGGGCAGATCGACGCCGCGGTGAAGGCGACCGTGGGCGAGGGGCGGGCGCTGTACGAGCTCGACGAGGAGCTGCTGGCCGAGCTCGGGCCGGACCTGATCGTCACCCAGGCGGTCTGCGACGTCTGCGCGGTCTCCTACGAGGACGTGGTCGCCCTGGCCTCCCGCCTGCCGGGCGGGCCGCGGGTCCTGCAGCAGGACCCGAGCACGCTGGGCGAGATGCTCGAGGACGTGATCCGGCTGGGCGAGGCGGCCGGCGTGGCGGCCGAGGGGCACCTGGTGCGGGGCGAGCTCGAGGGCCGGCTGGCGACGGTGCGGGCAGCGGTCTCGGGGGCCGACGAGCCACGCGTCGTCGCGCTGGAGTGGCTCGACCCGCCGTTCGTCGGCGGCCACTGGATCCCGGAGATGATCTCGATCGCGGGCGGCGAGGACGTCGCCGGCCCGCCGGGGCTGAACTCGCCCGAGGTGCAATGGGGCGCGCTCGCCGCGCTCGAGCCCGACGTCGTCGTCGCGATGCCCTGCGGCTGTCAGGTCGGCGAATCGCACGCCCAGGCGGTCGAGCACTGGGACCGCATCGCCGCGCTCGGCGCCGGGCGCGTCTACGCGGTCGACGCCGCCGCGACCTTCTCCCGCCCCGGTCCGCGCCTGGTCGACGGCGTCGAGCTGCTCGGCCACATCCTCCACCCGGACCTGGTGGATCCCCCGGGGAGCATCGGCTTCGCCGAGGTCCGCGCATAGACCGCTGCAAACCGGCGCATCTCGGTCTATGCGACCGCAATAGAAGAAGCGATCGCGAAGAAGCCGATCGCTGCCATCGCGAGCAGCTCCATCGGGAAGTGACGCGGGCCGAGGAAGCCGCGCTCGCCGCCGATCACGATCAGCGCACAGAGGACGCCGGCAGCGAGGCCGCCGAGGTGGCCGCCGATGCTGATTTCGGGGCGGCCGAAGGTGATCACCAGGTTGAGCAGCAGGATGATCCCGATCGAGGAGGCGAGCGCGTCGACGCCGCGGTTGCGGGCGATCACGAAGGTCGCGCCGAAGATGCCGAAGATCGCCCCGGAGGCGCCGATCGTCAACGAGTCGGGGCTGAGCAGGGTCGCCCCGAACGAGCCCGCGAGCAGCGAGACGAAGTAGATCGCGACGAAGCGCGCGGTGCCGATCCCCGGCTCGAGTATGCGGCCGAGGAAGAAGAGGGCGAACATGTTGAAGCCGATGTGGATGATGCTGGCGTGGAGGAAGCCGCTGGTCAGCAGGCGGTACCACTCGCCTTCGGCGACGAACGGGCCGAAGAGGCCGAAGTCGATGACGACCGAGCTGCCGGTCGGGCTCAGGCCGCCGCCCCCCGCCGCGATCTCGGCCAGGTAGGCGAGCACGTTGAGGCCGATCAGGATCGCGGTGGCGGGGGCGCTGGCGAGCAACGACGCCTCGCCTACCCCGCGGGTCACCCGCGTGCGCTGCTTGGCGCACTCCGGGCAGCGCATGCCGACGGGGGTCGGCGTCATGCACTCGGGGCAGATCGGCCGCCCGCAGCTCGAGCAGGAGACGCCGGTCTCGCGGTTGGGGTGTCGGTAGCACGCCTGCGCCATCGCGGAGGCGCAGCCTACAATCGCCGCCGATGGAGCCACCTGGCCCTGCCCGGCTGTTCGCCACCGCGGTCGGCGCGACGCTCTTCGCCTACGGCCTCGTCGGCTTCTTCTTCGACGCCTCCTTCGCCCGCCCCGAGGACCTGCGCGACGCGCTCGGGCTGCTCTCGGTCAACGGCTGGGCCAACAGCTTCCACGCGCTGACCGGGGCGCTCGGCCTGCTGGTCGCCGGCTTCGCGTCGCGCCGCTACGCGTTCTCGCTCAGCGCCGCCTACGCCGCGATCGCCGCCTTCGGCTCGATCTGAAGGAATCAGGGGCGGATGCGGTCGGCGGCTGCGCGCAGGCGGCCCCTCGTCTGCTGGCGGCCGCGGCGGCGCAGCTCGAGCAGCACCAGGGCGCCGGTGGCGGCGCCGCCGACCCCGGCGGCGACCACCGGCCGCAGCCAGTTGCGCGGGTCGCGCAGCGCCCGCAGCTCGCTCTCCGAGAGCTCCTCGGCCCAGTCGGAGAGCTCCTCGGCCGCCGCCTGGGTGACCGCGGAGAGCGTGTCCTCGAAGCGGCCCGACAGCCGCTCCGGCGGCTCGATCGGGCGCAGGGCGTCGCCGAGCAGGCGCTCGACGTCCCAGGTGCTGCCGCCGACGTTCTGTGTCTGCTCACTCATCGCTCTCGCTCATCTCCTCCTCCAGCTGCTTGATCGCGCGGTGGATCAGCACCTTGGCGGCGCCGTCGCTGCGACCGAGGGCGCGCGCGATCTCGCGGTTGTCCATGCCCAGGGCGAAGCGCATGATCAGGGCGTCGCGCCGGTCGTCGGGCAGGTTGTCGAGCTTGTCGATCACCTGGCGCAGCTCCTCGCGGCCCTCGGCGATCGCCTCGGTGCCGTGCCGGGCCGGGATCGGGTCGGCGTGTTCGAGCGGCGTCTGCGGCCGGCGCGAGCGGTCGCGGTAGTAGTTGAGCGCCAGGTTGTGGGCGATCCGGATCAGCCAGGGCCGCAGCGGCCGGCCGTCGGACTCGCGCCGGGCGCGGTCGAAGTGGCGGTAGGCCTGCAGGAACGCCTGCTCGGTCAGGTCCTCGGCGTCGTGCTGGTTGCCGACCCGGTAGTAGGCGTAGGAGTAGACGTCCTTGAGGTGGTCGCGGTAGAGCCGCGCGAAGTCGCGGTCGAGCTCCGCCTTGGCGGCAGGGTCGAGCTTGCCCGGCTCGACGTTCTCCTTGGCGCTCACCGGCGAAGCGTAGCCGCCGCGCCATCTCAGGCGGCCTCCTTGCGCGAGCGCTCGCCGAGTCGCAGCGTGTCGACCCAGGCCTCGGCGTCGATCTCGCCGGCGATCAGCGCGGCCAGCCCTTCCAGCGCCTCGGCCGGGCCGCCCGCGGCGGCGGCCGCGCGGGCCAGCAGCGGCGCCGCGTCGAGACCCTCGGACGCCTGGCCGACGATCGCCGGGATCTCGGCCGCCGGGATGCCGCGGCCGAGCAGCTCGCCGGCGCGGCGGTTGCGGCTCGACGGCGCCAGCATCGTCGCGGTCAGGTCGCCCACTCCGGCGAGCCCGGAGAAGGTCTCCAGCTCGGCCCCGCGCTCGATCGCGTAGGCGATGCACTCGCGCCAGACCTGGGCGGCGGCGATGCCGGCGGCGTTGAGGCCGAAGGGCTCGCTCGCCGCGGCGGCCAGCGCGGCGGCGTTCTTCGCCGCGCCGGCGGTCTCCACCCCGACCACGTCGCGGCTGCGCTCGCAGACCAGGCCGGCGCGGTCGAAGACCTCACCGAGCTGGTGGCGCAGGTCAGCGTCGGCCGAGCCGAGCACCAGCGCGGCGGAGCCGGAGACCGCCTCGCGCGCGTGCGCGGGGCCGCCGAGGCTGGCGACGGCGCGGGCGCGGATCCGTTCGCCGACGTACTCGGCGGGCAGCTGGCCGCGCGGCGCGATCAGACCCTTCGTCAGCAGCAGGACCGAGGAGCGGTCGCTGACCCGGTCGGCGATCGCCCCGACCGCCTGCGGCAGCGAGCCGGAGGGGATCGCCAGGCAGACGAGGTCGAGTCCCGCCAGCTCGATCTCCGAGGCGGGGCGGACGAGCAGCGAGGCGGGCAGCTCGACGCCCTCCAGGTAGCGGCCGTTCTCCCCCGCCTCGGCCATCTCCGCCGCCTGCCCGGCCGTGCGCGTGCCGAGCTGCACCTCGAGCCCGCCGCGGGCGAGCAGCACGGCGACCGCGGTGCCCCAGCTGCCGGCGCCGATCACGGCGGCGCGGCGCATCGGCGGCAGGCCGCCCATCTCTTCCCACTGCAGGAGCACGTTGGGCCAGATCCGCGCGGTCACCGATTCGGCCAGCGGCGCGGTCGGCTGCTCGACCCGCGGGAAGGTCATCGCCTTGCCGAGCCGCACCCGCACCTGCCGCGGCCGGATGCGCCAGCCGCGGCGCACGTGCTCGGAGCCGTAGACGGCGGTCGGCAGGACCGGCGCGCCGGTCTGCAGCGCCAGCCGGCCGACGCCGCGCTTCGGCGGCGCCAGCGTGCCGCGGCGGATCCGCGTGCCCTCGGGGAAGATGCAGACGGCGCCGCCGCGCTCGACCGCCAGGCGGGCCGTCTCCATCGCCAGCTCGTCCGACTCGCCGCGGCGGATCGGGAAGGCGCCGAGCCGCGAGAGCAGCCAGCCCTGCCAGCGTCGCTCGAACAGCTCGACCTTGGCGACGTAGTTCATCGGCCGCCGCCAGGGCAGGGCGGCGCCGATCGCGAAGGGGTCGAGGAAGCTGCGGTGGTTGGCGGCGACGACGAGCCCGCCGTCGACGCGGCCGTACTCGCGACCGGCGCGGCCGAGGCGGAAGTAGGCGAGGAAGAAGGGCGTCATGAACACCCTCGCCAGCAGGTACAGCGGCCAGTTGACGCTGTGGGCGCGGGTGTAGTCGTGGTAGGCCTGAAGGCGTGACTCGGTCACGCCTTGCGCTACACGCCGTGGGGGCCATGGTTACCGGCGCGCGAGGGGCCGGTCACCAGGACGCGTCGACCAAAGCTGCCAGACCTTCCCGGGTCGGGGGTTCGGGCGTGAACGCCAGCTCCGGGCGCAGCAGCATTGAGTCGAGAGCTTGGTTCAGCTTCGATTTGTCGGCGCCCAGATCGCCGAGGCCGGTGGGTTGGCCGAGCTGCTCGATGCGGGATTCGATCTGGTCCGGCGAGGCGCCGATCGCTTCTGCCAGGGACGAGAGCTGGTCGGGGGCCCTGGGGGTCATGAAGGACATCGCGCGGGGGAGGATCGCGGCGTTGGTCTCCGCATGGGGAGTGCCGCAGATGCGGACCAGGGTTTGGCAGATCACGTGGTGGATGCCGAAGGCGGCGGAGTCGATCGCGTAGGCGCAGAGCAACGAGCCCTCGGCGAGGGCGGGGCGGTTGCGCGCGGAGCGCTCTTCGTCGAGCGCTCCGGCGAGCAGCTCGGCGCCGCGCAGGGCGGCCATCCGCGAGACCGGGTTGGCGAACGGCGTGTAGAGGGAATCGGCCCCGTGGGCGAGGCTGTTCATCGCGCTCGCCCGCAAGGCCGGCTCGGCCAGGCCGGTCATCGCGGCGGGGTCGGCGATCGCCAGCTCGGGACGGACCATCGCCCGCACCCGTTGCTCGGCCCCTGCGGGCAGGCGGTGGATGCCGGTGACCTCGGCGCCCGAGAGCGTCGTCGGGACAGCCGCCACGCGAGCCCCGCTGACCGAGGCGACGGCCTTGGCGGTGTCGATGACGCGACCGCCGCCGAGGGCGACCAGTTGCGGCGACCGGGCGCTGTCGAGCAGCGCCGCCGCAGCCTCGGGCACCTGGCCGGCCGGCGCCGCGTGGACGGCCTGCGCCGCCGCCTCCAGCTCGGGCGCCCGCGGCAGCGCGCGCGGCGTCGTCAGCAGCTCGAACGCGTCGAAGCCGTGCTCGCGCAGGAGCTGCGGCGCCTCGGCGACGCCGCCGCCGCGCAGCACGATCGCCCGGCCGGCGTCGCGCCAGACGAAGTCGCCGCTCACCCGGCCGCGCCGCCGGCGCCGCGGGGGTTGACGACCGGGCGCAGGTTGCGCTCGACCTCGTCCCGCAGGTGCTCGTAGTCGGGCGGCAGCGAGAGCTTCTCGCCCAGCTGCTCGAGCGGCTCGTCGACGGTGAAGCCCGGGCCCAGCGTGGCGATCTCGAACAGCACGCCGCTCGGCTCGCGGAAGTAGATCGAGCGGAAGTAGAAGCGGTCGATCACCGGCGTCGGCTGGGCCCCGCCCGCCAGCGCCCGTTCGCGCCACGCCTCGTGCTCGCCGATCGAGGACGCCCAGGCGACGTGATGGACGCTGCCGGCGCCCTGCAGCGGGCGCTCCGCGGGCGGCTCGTCGTAGATGTAGAGGCCGCCGCGGTCGCTGCCCCGCGCCTCCCAGCCCTGCTCGGCGCGCTCGAACTCGAGCGCCTCCAGCAGGTGGGCGCTGGCCTCCGGCGAACCGCCGTAGGCGCGCACGGCGTGGAACCCCTGCAGGGCCAGCTCGCCCGGCACCTCGGGGTGGTCGGCGATCAGCGGCGCGTCGGGCACGGCGGCGACGAGCAGCTCGTGGTCGAGGCCCTCGGGGTCGGAGAAGCGCAGGCTCTCCCCCTGCCGCTCGCTCTCGATCCCGCGGGCGCCGAGCCGCTCGGCCCAGAAGTCGAGCGAGTCGGTCGAGCCGACCCGCCAGACGACGCGGTGCACGTCGCCGCTGCCGGCGCGGCCGGCGGGCACGCCGGGGAACTCGAAGAAGGTCAGATCCGAGCCGGGGTCGCCCTGCTCGTCGGCGAAGAAGAGGTGGTAGACGCCGGGGTTGTCCTGGTTGACCGTCTTCTTCACCAGCCGCAGGCCCAGCACGCCGGCGTAGAAGTCGACGTTCTGCTGCGCGTCGGCGGTAATCGCGGTGATGTGATGGATGCCCTCCAGCTTCACCGCAGTCACGTATACCATCCGACGATGAGCCGCGCCCGTCGACGCACGGTCAAAGCCCTGGTGACGCTCGGCTCGATACTGGCCTTCCTCAGTGTGTTCGCGATCTGGGTCGAGCGGCAGGCGCTCAACACGAACGACTGGGTCGAAACCAGCGGACAGCTGATCCAGAACGAAAAGATCCGCTCCGCCGTCGGCGACTACCTGGTCGACCAGCTCTACGCCAACGTCGACATCGAAAGGGAACTGGAAGGGATCCTGCCCGGCGAAACCAAGGAGCTGGCGGGCCCGGTGTCCGGCGGGCTGCGCCAGGTGGCGGGCAGCGGCGCCGAAGAGGTGCTGAAGACTTCGACCGCGCAGGAGCTGTGGAAGGACGCGAACCGGGCGGCGCACGAACAGCTCCTCGCGGTGCTTGAAAACAACAAAGAGGCGGTCTCGACCGCGAACGGCGAGGTGACGCTCAACCTCGGCAGCCTGGTCACCAACCTCGCCGACCAGGTCGGGATCGGCGCCCGGCTGGCGGAAGAGCTGCCGCCGGACGCGGGGCAGATCACGATCCTGCGCTCCGACCAGCTGAAGACGGCGCAGGATCTCGTCGTCGGGATCAAGGGGCTGGCGCTGCTGTTCTCGCTGCTGACGCTGCTCTGCCTCGGCCTCGCCGTCTACCTCTCGAGGCAGGGGCGCTGGGTGACGGTGCTCTTCTGCGGGATCGGCCTGGTCGCCGCCGGCTTCGCCGCGATCGTCTTCCGCTCGGTCGCCGGCGGGATCGTCGTCGACCAGCTGGTGAGCGAAGAAAGCGTCAAGCCGGCGGCCGAAGCGGCGTGGTCGATCGGCACCTCCCTGATGGTCAGCATCGCGGGGACGGTGATCGTCTTCGGCGTGCTCGCCGGCGTCGCCGGCTGGCTCGGCTCGCCGACCGGCTCGGCGCGGGCGGCGCGCCGCTTCTCGGCGCCGGCGCTGCGCGACTACGTCCCCTACGTCTACGGCGGCCTGGTCGTCCTCGTCTGCATCTACTTCCTCACCGCGCCGACGCAGAACCTGCGCTCCTTCCTGACGACGCTGATCGTCGGCGGCTTCGTCGCCTTCGGCATCCACGAGATGCGCCGCCAGACCGAAGAGGAATTCCCCGACGCCGCCTTCGCCGACTACTTCGGCGGCGCCAGGGACAGGGTGGTCGGAGCGGTGAAGAGCGCCAACCTGGGCGAGCGCGCGGCGAAGCTGCGCCTGCCCGAGGCGCGCCGTCCGGGCGATCGCGACGCGAGCCAGGCCGAGGAGCCGCCGGCCGAGCGGACGCCGCCGGCCGAGCGGACGCCGGCCGAGCCGACGCCGGCCGACGGCGAGGATGCCCGCCTGCGCCGCCTCGGCCAGCTCGCCGAGCTGCGCGACAAGGGCGTCCTCACCGAGGAGGAGTTCGCCGCCGAGAAGGCGCGGGTGCTGGGCGACGGCGGCGCCTGACACCCGCACACCCGTCCAGAAATCCCTTGAGATGATCGGCGATATCTGAGAGCCTGGGGCTTCGCCCACCTGACGACGCAGAGGAGATGATGATGCGCAGCTCCGTTCGCATCCTGCTGATCGCCGCGGCCTGCCTGGCGCTCCCGGCCACGGCGCAAGCGGCCACGCCCTTCACCGCCGGAGTTGGAAGCGAGCCGACCGTCGCCGTCGGCGCCGACGGGAGCGGGCACGTTGCGTGGGAGACGGACGCCGAACCGGTTCAGGTGGGCTATTGCCGGCTCAGCGCGGGGACGAGCGCCTGCAACCACGCGCAGCTGCTGTCCTTTCCGGGGAGCGCCTACTCGGCCGGCAGGGCGCAGGTCTTCACCCCGGCGCCGAACAAGGTCGTGATCGTCGCCGGCTGCTGGAACTGCCCGAGCGGGCCCGAAGACAGAGTCTACCGCTGGGTCTCCACCAACAACGGCGAAATGTTCGTCGGTCCGACCCCATTGGGCGAAGACCTGGGGAACGGCAACAGCTTCGGCGGCTTCGGCGTCTGGCTCGACAGCTCCGGCACCTTCATCGGCGCGGTCGGCTCGCACGTCAAGGCGCAGAACGGGGCCACTACGGGCACCGGGGTCGAATTCGCCAGCGGCGGGATCTACGCCTATGACTCCGCGGTGGCGCGGCTGGAAGGGACCAACAAGCTGGTCGCGGTGACCAACGACCTCGAAACGATCAAGTACGGCGCCTACAACGGCGCCTCGCTGAGCGTCGCGAGCGTCAACAACGCTCCGAACTGGAGCACGAACCTGACCCTCCCCGCGCCCGAGGGCGACAACGGCGACACCGCCCTGAACAGCGGGCCGAACGGCATCTACCTCACCTACTTGTATTTCGTCCCCAACAACGGGCGGGTCGGCCTGCGCCACTTCGACCCGGCGACGAACACGTTCGGCGGCCCGATCTACATCGAAGGCTCCGACCCGATCGACGACCCGATCGGCTTCGGCGAACCGAACAGCTTCCAGGACCCGGCCGGGCGGATCCACGTCGTCTGGGAATCGCAGTACAAGGACAACCGCCTCCGCTACACGGTCAGCGACACCTCCGGCGCCAACTTCTCGACTCCGGCGACGCTGGCGGCGCACGAGGACTTCCTCACGCCGGAAGTCAGCGCCGGCGCCGATGGCCAGGGCTTCGCGACCTGGACCAACCTGGGCGGCGCGGTGCGCATCGTGCCGCTCGATCCGTATCCCGAATCGGCGCCGGTCGAAACGACCCCGGCGCCGGCCCCGCCTCCCGCCGCTGCCCCGGCCCCCACCCCGCCGCACGTCGGCGGCTTCCGCGTCAGCGGCAAGAACGTCCTCTATCCCGGCCAGCCGACCGTGTTCCGCTTCAACGCGAGCAGCGCCGGGCTCGCGGTGCTGACGATCGAAAAGCGCTTCAGGGGCATCAAGGGCACGCGCCGGATCAGGAAGGGGAAGAACAAGGGCAAACGCCGCAAGGTCTGCCTGCCGCTCACCCGCAGGCGCCTGCGCGGCCTGCGCCGGAAGGCCCACAACCGGCGCGCCTTCCGCAGGCTGCTGAAGAGGCGCAGCTGCCACGGCTTCCGCCGCGTCGGCCGGATCCGCCAGCGCACGGTCCGCGGCCGCAACACGATCCGCTTCAACGGCCGGCTCGCCGGACACGAGCTGAGCCCGGGGCTCTACCGAGCCAAGCTGATCGTCAGGGACGGCGACGGCCTCGTCTCGAGAGCCGAGACCCTCCGCTTCAAGGTGGTCCCCAAGCACCACAAAGGCAAGCGGAAGAAGCGCCGCCACCGGCGATAGGCCCTGGCCCCGAAAAGAGAGCCCGCCCCCGGACTTGAACCGGGACTCTCGTCATTACAAGTGACGTGCTCTGCCAATTGAGCTAGGCGGGCAAGGCGTAGTCCTCGGCCCAGCGTACGCGCTTGCGCTGTCTGTTGCGAGGCCTGTCAACACGAAGATACATGCCAGTTGCCGGTACTTCGTCCGCTGGGATTACATAGACCCGATCGTTATCCGGGCAGTACACGGCGAATAAGTCGACCTCACCTAAATGAGCTCGCGTGCGTGTCCCATTCGTATTGGACTGAACGCTCTGGAAGCTAAACCGAACACGCCGGACGGAACTTCAGCGAACGAAGGCACCAAGGGCCGACTGGACATCGGCGGCCATGAGAGGGCCGAAGCGGAGCGTCCAGCCCCCATCGATCTCCTGCCGGAAGGAGAACGCCACCCCCGCCTCCTCCAAGGCTCGCGTGTGCCGTTCGGCTCGCGCGTAGCCGCTCGCCCCCTGAAAGGTGGCATCGAGCCCGTAGCGCCCATCGTCCATCGGCCAGATAGCAATCCGGTCGGCGACCGGCCCCGCCGTCGATGGGGCTGTCGGAAATTCCATGCCGAACCCATCGGCGGCCGCCGCGCCGGACTTGACCGGCGCGGGGCGAGCCCCTCTCGGAAGGCACTTCACCCCCGGATCGCCGAGCCGCCCGCCGGGCGTCGGCGCTGCCGTTTACGCCGCGCAGGGACCCCCCGGGCATCAGATGTTTCACCTAAATCGCTGCGAAGCGAGTGTCGTACTCGTTAGAGACCCGGGACAGCATGTCGTCGTAGTAAAAGACATCACCGGGCTGGGGGGCGGGCCGTTGCGCAACGAGCTGAACGGGAGTTCCGTCGTTTGCTGCATCGACGACGACGATTCCGAGGCCGTCGAATCCGTGGTGAGCGGGGGACGCACGCCGGGGAATCTCTTCGATCTTTCTAATGATGCTTTCTGCGTCCGCCGGCTGCGCGTGATGGGATACCACATCGCGAGCCCCAGTCTGACGCTCGGGACTAATGAACGTATCACTTTCATTAACCATGACGAGCCCTACCGCAAGGGCCTGGTTCGACGCACCGTGAACCGTCAAATGGCTCGAGTTGAGCTCATCGTAGAGCCGTGGGCGAGCTTTTGAGTGCGCCGTCATGGCCGCCTTTGCCTCGAGTGCCACCAAAACACCGGAGCCGGCTAGCGTCCCCTCGCCGATATCGGGAAGGCCCGCGAGCTCCGCTTCCTGCGGCCGGTTCAATACGACTCCCCAATGCGCTGCCAAGCCCGCGAGGGTCCGCCTTTCGGTTGTTTCATCGCCGGAAGGCCGGGCGATGACGAGGTCGAGGTTCTTCTTGCGCCCGGTGGAGAAATCTCGCATCTCAAAGTTGACGCCGAAGATGACCTTTCCCGCATGTGCGTGCTCGCTCAAGAGGGCACTCGTGCGAAGCATGTCGAAGAAGACACCCCAGCAGGCGACCTTGCTGTGATGGTCCGATCGGGAGTGATATTGCCACGTCTCACCCGACCGTCCACGCGGGCGGGGCTCGGACATACTCGCCACGAGGATCTCGGGCCCGTGCATCATCGTGCGTCCGAGACTAAGCGCTGAGGCGGACAGGCCCTCAGGCGCGTTCGTCGCGTATCAGGGCCTCGATCCGATCGGCCGCCCGCGACGGGTCGTCGTGCTCCCAAATCCTCACGACTCGCCACCCAACTCCTTCGAGCCGAGCGTTGGTGTCCGTATCTCGACGACGGTTCGCCTCGATCTTCTGCCGCCAAAACTCGGCATTCTTCGCCGGCCAACTCGCGTGCTGCGGGCATCCATGCCAGAAGCATCCATCGACGAACACGACCACCCGCTGTGTTCTGAAAACGATGTCGGCGCGGCGGCGCCTGTCGGGCAATACGGGGACGTCCACGCGATATCGCAGGCCGCGCGCATGTAGCTCTCGTCGCAGTCTTAGCTCAGCCGAGGTGTCACTGCGCCGGACCGCCGCCATCCGGCGGCTCGCCTCCCCCGACGAAGAGCTGATCGACCTCGAGCTAGGGCCAGCGAACGTCAGGCCGCCATCAATCGGTCTTCGGTCGTCATCGAGTTCAGGTGAAGTTGCGCTTCGCAAAGAAAATCCTCTGGGATGCGAAGGTTGCCACGTTTGGCCCGATCGAGGAAGCCCGTGGTAGCTCGAACGGAGAGGGGCCGCGGGTCGAATTCGAGATAGTCCAGGAGATGAGGCCGAGGCCACCGAACGGGCCACATCGAGACCTGCACCTCGCGCCGCTCTCCCCGTACGCCCCAAGCTGCCCGCGGCCACCGACTTCCATGAAGTTCCGCGTCGAGTTGCCGGTAGGAGTCAGTTACGAATAGCCGTTCTCCGAGCCAACGGGCCACCGGAACGCTCACTGCGTTCCCGATCAACTTCCATCGGTCACGACGTCGACGGGCGTCGTTCTTCGCCGCCTCGGTAGTCGTCCAATTCGCCGGAAAGCCTTGCAGCCGCTCCGCATCCCGAACATCTGGCGTCACGAGACGGCCTGAGCCAGGCCTCCATATCGCCGGAGGAGAGGGGATACCTAAGCCAGACCCTCCCTTTAGCGTCGGGACCGCATCAACCGCCCACCCCAATCCGCGAAGTCCCTCAGTCCAGTAGAAGCCGCACCCATATTCTTCGCCATGGGAGTCCGGTAGATCTGGCTCCTCGTCCTGGTTGAGCAGGATCGGCCGAGGATCCTCCGTCCGAGATGCAAGCAGCAGAACGCGTTGCCGTCGCTGCGGCAGTCCAAACGCTTGGGAATCGACCACACGGTACGCCCAAGCAAAGCCGCGACTCTCCAATTGGTCCACGAGCCATGCCATCGCTTTGCCACCATCGAGCGAAAGCATGAACGAAACATTCTCGAGGAGCAGCCATCTGGGGGCAGGATCAGCAGCATCGAGAAGTCGAAAGACGTGCTCGACCAGACTCGACTGAGAACCCGTTATACCTGCCGTTCCCCCCGCCTGACTGAGGTCTTGGCAGGGAAAGCCAGCGGCGACCAAGTCACAGCCCGGGAGACCATCTAGGGTCGAAATGTCGGCGTGGAGCTCTACGCGAGCCAGGCGCTCACTGAGCACATCCTGGGCGGCATCGTCGATCTCGCAGACCAAGGTCGAGCGGTGTCCCGCTTCGCCGAGGCCGACCTCGATTCCGCCGATCCCGGCGAAGAGGCCCACGACATCGAAACCGCTGCATGAGGCTTCCCCGGACACGCGGCAAGTCAATCAAGCGGATCGGCGGCAAGGGAACATACGTTCGTATTCGATTTCCGAGCGAGAGCACTAGGGTGCCTTGCATGGTGCGAGGAACCGAGCGCGACAACCCGATCGCCATCTACGGCGCCACTGGTTTTACCGGCGGTCTAATCGCGCATGGCCTGGCGCAACGGGGAGCCAGGTTCGCGCTCGCAGGTCGAGGTCCAGCGAAGCTCGAGGCCCTCTCTGAGAAGCTCGGCGGTGTGCCGTTCGAGGTCGTTGCCGCGGACGATGCGGCGGGGCTGCGGGAGATGCTCGGGGGGTGCTCGGTCGTGATCGGGTGCGCGGGGCCGTTCACGTTGCATGGGGAGGGGCTGGTGGCTGCGGCGGCGGATACGGGGACGCACTACCTGGATACGACGGGGGAGCAGCCGTTCATCCGGATGGTCTTCGAGAAGTACGGGGAGCGGGCGGCTGAGACGGGAGCCGCTCTGGTTTCCGGGATGGGGTTCGACTACCTGCCGGGGGACATGCTGGCGGCGCTGGCAGCCGAGGAGATGGGGCCGCTGGAGGAGATCGTGCTCGCCTACCACATCGACGGCTTCGCGCCGACGCACGGGACGGCGCTCTCAGCGCTGGAGATGATGCGGGCGGACGACGTGGTCTGGGCCGACGGCGGGTGGCGGCCGGCGCCGCGCAGCGCCGACGGCGGGCGCTGGCGCTTTGCGGAGCCGATCGGCGAGCAGCGGATGCTGCGCTACCCGGCCGGCGAGCAGATCACCGTGCCACGGCACGTGGACACCAAGCGGGTGCGGACCTTGCTCAACGGCATGGTGGCGCCGCCGCGGCTGATGCCGCTCGCGGTCGCTGCCTCTCCCCTGCTCGGCCAGGCGATGCGCACTCCCCTGCGCTCAGCCGCGGGCGCGGCAATCCGGCGGCTGCCGGCGGCGCCGAGCGAAGAGGACCGCAAGAAATCGCGCTTCACGATCAGCTGCGAGGCCCGCGGCAAGTCCGGCGTACGCCGCGGCGCCCTGAGTGGCCGGGACGTGTACGGGCTCACCGCCACCAGTCTCGCCCACGCGGCGACCCTCTGCGCGGATCCCGCCTACGACCGCCGTGGCGCGCTCGCGCCGGCCCAGGCGTTCGATCCTACGAGGTTCCTCGCCGCGCTTGCGGATTGCGGCCTCGCCATCGACGTCGAGCCGCTGCCAAAGTCAGCGTACCGATAGCCCACCATTACGCCTTTGGCCGAAAACGTTAAGGTCGAGCGACGACCCTAACGAGGGCGAAAGGGTCGTCTGCCCTGAGGCCAGGCGACCAAGCAGATCAAGGACACAGGGAGCGTGGCGTGCTCTGCACGCGAGCGACCGAGGACGCCGATATGCGCCGGTCGCCTGGCCTCAGGCGGGGACCTCGCGGGAGTCGAGGTGAGCTGCGACCTTGCGCTTGACCCGCTGCAGGGCGTTGTCGACGGTCTTCGTGTCGCACTCGAGGCGCTCGGCGGTCGTCTCGTAGGAGTGGCCGTCGAGGTAGAGGGAGAGGACGTCGCTCTCGAGGTCGGAGAGCACGCCGGAGGCGCCCGAGAGGCAGGAGACGAGGCTCGCCAGCTCTTCCGTGGCGATCACCTGGTTGACCGGATCGGTGACGCTCGGCCCGGGCAGGATCTCGTCCAGGGTCGTGTCGGAATCGCCCGCCGCGGCCGGCGTCTGGCTGAAGGAGACGTACTGGTTGAGCGGCGTGTGCTTGTTGCGGGTCGCCGTCTTCACGGCGGTGATGATCTGGCGGGTGATGCAGAGCTCGGCGAAGCTGCGGAAGCTCGACTCGCGGTCGCTGCGGTAGTCGCGGATCGCCTTGTAGAGGCCGAGCAGGCCTTCCTGGATCAGGTCGTCGCTCTCCCCTCCGAGCAGAAAGTAGGACGAGGCCTTCAGGCGGACGAAACCGCGGTAGCGCCGTACGATCTGATCGTAGGCATCGGTCCGCCCCTCCTTGGCCAGGGCGACTAGGTAGTGCTCATCAACCTCAACTCGAGGGTTAGTGCTGGGGGTAGGCAAAGATAGAGCCACAGATCCTTCTCCTTTTCGAGACGAAGGGTCGTGACGCCTGTACCTCCCCTGGTGGCGCCCTATTGACCGGCTGAAGCTCAGACTCAAGCTGAGCTTCACCCTTATTGACGGAGCATTCTTACCGCCCCGCGGAGTTCTGTCAACCCCAAAATGCGGATTTCTTGCAACTGCCGTTGCAGGTGCTAGGTCGCCTATCGCTGCCGGGCGGCCTCGAAGAGCAGCGCCGTCGCGGCGGCGGAGACGTTGAGCGACTCGACCTCACCGAGCCTCGGCAAGGCGACGAGGCCGTCGCATGCAGAGGCGACGCGCGGGCGGATTCCCTTCCCCTCTCCGCCGAGCACGAGGACCGTCGGGCCGCTCAGGTCGACGTCCCAGGGGGCCTGACTCGCCTCCGCGTCGGCCCCCCAGATCCAGAAGCCGGCCCGCTTCGCCTCCTCCAACCAGTCGGCGAGGTTGCGAGCCCGGGCGACGTCGAGGTGCTCGACCGCGCCGGCAGAGGCCTTGCAGGCGACCGCGGTCAGCTCGGCCGAGCGCCGCTCGGGGATGACCACGCCCGCCGCCCCGGCGAACTCCGCCGAGCGGCATACCGCGCCGAGGTTGCGCGGGTCCTGAACCTGGTCGAGCACCACGAGCAGCGCGCCGGGCCGCTCGAGCAGCGCCACGGCGTCCGCATACGGATACGGGTCGACCTCGGCGACGACCCCCTGGTGGTCCGGCGACCCGCACAGCCGCTCCAGCTCCTCGCCGGGGGTCTCCGGCGTCCGCCAGACCCGCCGCACGGCCCGCCTCCCCCGCTCGGCCTCCTCGACCGGCCGACGCCCGTAGATGATCTGAGCGGCCATCAGGCTTTCGGAACCAGCTTCGCCCCGTCCGCCCCATCGCGAACCTCCCAGCCAAGGGCGGCAAGCTCGTCGCGGATCGCATCCGCCCGCGCGAAGTCCTTGGCGGCCCGCGCTTTCTCGCGCTCGTCCATCAACTCGTTGGCCCGCTCGTCGCTCTGAGCTCCCTCATCCGGCCGGGCAAGCGACTCGAGCCCCACGAGCTCCAACATCTCCGCCAGAGCCTCGGAAGCCCCCAGAATCTCCTCTCGGTTCGCTTCCCCCACAAGCTCAAACACCTCGGCCATCGCCCGCGGCGTGTTGAAGTCGTCCGCGAGTGCGTCCCGAAAGCCCGCCAAGCGGGAGGCGGGGGGTCCCCCGGCGGGAGCTTGTGAGCAGCCGCGGCCAGAGCCTGAGTCCGACGTCTCAGCGCGGGTTCCCGACGGGGGACCCCCCGCCTCCCGCACCGGATGCTCCCGAAAGAAGTTCCGCAACCGCTCGACCTGCGCCACGGCCTGCTCCATCTGCTCGGGCCCGAACGCCAGCGGCTGCCGGTAATGCCCCGAGATCAGGTACGCCACCACCGCCTCGCGCCCGTACCGATCGAGCGCCTCCGAGAGCTGGAAGATGTTGCCCTCCGACTTCGACATCTTCGCCGCATCGGCCTCGATCATCCCGTTGTGCATCCAGACGCGCGCGAACGGGCGCCCCGCGGCCTCTGACTGCGCGATCTCGTTCTCGTGGTGCGGAAAGACGAGGTCGGAGCCGCCGCCGTGAACGGCGAACGAAGTCCCCAGCTCGGCCTCTGCCATCGCCGAGCACTCGATGTGCCAGCCGGGTCGCCCCGGCCCCCACGGCGAGTCCCATTTCGTGTCCTCACCCTCCTTGTGCGCCTTCCAGAGAGCGAAGTCGAGCGGATCTCGCTTGAGCGACTCCGACCCCGCCTCCTCTCCCTGGTCCATGTCCTCCGTGCGCCGGTTTGAGAGCTTTCCGTAGGGGCGGAAGCTGCGCACCTGGAAGTAGACGTCGCCGCCCGACTCGTAGGCGTGGCCGGTGTCGATCAGCTCGGCGATCAGCTCGAGGATCTCGCCGATCGTCTCGCTCGCCAGCGGCTCCGCGTCGGGCCGCCCCAGGCCGAGCCGGCCGGTGTCCTCGAAATACGCCCGCGTCATCCGCGCTGCGAACCCCGCCGACGGCTCGCCGGCCCCCCCCGCCGCCTCGTAGATCTTGTCGTTGATGTCGGTGACGTTGATGACGAGCTTCGCCCGGTAGCCCTCGCTCTTCAGGAACCGGGCAAGCAGCGAGAAGACGACGAACGGTCGCGCGTTGCCGATGTGGATGCGGCTGTAGACGGTCGGGCCGCAGGCGTAAACACCGACCTCACCGGCCGGGTCGAGCGTGCGCAGCTCGCCGCTCAGCGTGTCCCGTATCCGAACCTCCCGCATAGCTCGTGATGCTAGTCGGCATCTCCCGCGGGAGACAGGACCCGCGGGCTGACCGCCCCGTCCCTAAAACGTCCGGTAGCCAGCCCCCGAAGGCGACCCGTCGCTGCGCGACCAGGCGGGCGCGTTCTCGCCGGCCGCCGCGAGCACCTCGCGGCGCGCCCGCTTTGCGCTCGCCTCGATCTCCTCCTCGGCCGCCTTCCGCAAGCGCTCCTCGCGCTGTTCGGCCTGACCGCGGATCCGCTCGGCCTCGGCCTGTAGCTGCTCTTCGGCGCGGGCTCGGGCCTTCTCGACCGCCTCGCCTTCGACCTTCTCGACCAGCGTGTGGACCCGCTCCTCGGCTTCGCGCCGCACGTCCTCGGTCCCCTGCATCACCCGCTGCTCGATCTCCGACTCGAGTCGCACGGCGAGCTCGTGGGCCTCCTCAGCCCGCGCCTCGGCCTCGGCCGCGCGCTGCTCGGCGGCGGCGACGCGCCGGTCGGCCTCGGCCTGCGCCTTCTCCAGCACCTCACGCGTCCGCTTGGAAGCCTTCTCTTCGGTCCGCTCGACCGCGTGCGCGACAGCCTCGGCTGTCTTGCTCCGCTCTTCGGTCAACTGCGTGGTGAACGACTCGCGGTCCGCTTCGGCCCGCTTCCGCGCCCGCTCGAATCCCTTCTCGGCCCGGTCGCGGCCCTGCTCCGCCCGCTTGACGCGCGACTCCGCCGCGCGGCGCTTCGCGCGCTCCGCGACGACCCGCTCCCGACCCTGCTCGCCGATCTTCGCCAGCGTCTGCTTCGCCCGCCGCTTGACCTCGGCGACCTCCCTCTCGGCCCGCTCGGCCGCCTCGGCTTCGACCGTCGCGACCCGCGCCTGCGCCTGCTCGGCGCGCTTCTCGGCCGCAGCGCGGCGCTGCTCGCTCTGACGCACCCAGAGGAGCGCCTGCTCGGCGACTCCCTGGACATCCTCGCGCGCGCCCGCAACGGCTTTCAGCTTGATAGCCGGATCACCCATCCGTCCGCAAACTACTACCCGCCGTGGAAGGCACGCCACCCGACCGCCCCCGATAAACCCGCAATTAGCAAGAAACGCAATTGGGCGGGCGGACGACGCCGATTGCCAGGTCCGAGGGGGCGCGACTGGCCAAGCTGGGTGTCGTGCGCCGACGAGCGAATAGCAGCGCTATTCGTGAGGAGGTGGGCGGCGATCCAGCGCCGTGCCAGGCGCGTCAGCCGCGGGCTCGGGAATCGGTGCTCGGCCGTTCGACCAATTTTCTCTTCAAGACCTTGCCGGTGGCGTTCCTGGGCAGCTCGTCCATGATCTCGACCTCGCGCGGCGCCTTGTAGGAGGCGAGGCGCTCCTTGACGTGTGCCTTCAGCTCGTCGGGCGAGGCCTCGACGTCGCCGGCCAGCACGACGAAGGCCTTCAACCGCTGGCCGAACTCCTCGTCCTCGACCCCGATCACCGCCACCTCCTCGACCGCCTCGTGGTCGGAGAGCAGGTCCTCGACCTCGCGCGGGAAGACGTTCTCGCCGCCGGAGACGATCATCTCGTCGTCGCGGCCGTCGACGAACAGCCGCCCCTCGGCGTCGAAGTGGCCGACGTCGCCGCTCGACAGCAGCCCGTCGATCTCGTCCTTGCCGCCGCCGCCGGTGTAGCCCTCGAAGGACATCTCGTTGCCGACGAAGATGCGGCCGACCTCGCCCGGCGGCGCCTCGCGCCCGGCCTCGTCGTAGAGCCGCACGACGGTGCCCCGCGGCGGCCGCCCGGCGGTGCCCGGCGCCGCCCGCAGTTCCCCCGGAGTCGCGATCGCCCCCCAGGAGACCTCGGTCGAGCCGTAGAGGTTGTAGATGTTGTCGCCGAAGCGGTCCATCCAGGCGAGCGCCAGCTCACCCGGCAGCGCCGACCCGGAGAGCGCGACGATCCGCAGCGAGGAGAGGTCGTAGCGGTCGAGCGTCTCCTCGGGCAGGGCGAGGATGCGCTGCAGCATCACCGGCACCACCGCCAGCACCTGGGCGCGGTTCTCCTGCACCGCCAGCAGCGTGTCCTCGGGGTCGAAGCGGCGGCGCAGCGCCATCGTCGAGGCGGTCGGCAGGCTCATGATGAAGTGCAGGAAACCCCACGAGTGGAAGAGCGGCGCGGCGATCGCCATCGTCTCGCGGCTGCGGTAGGGGATGCGGTCGAGCAGCGCCGCGACCGCGCCGAGACCTTCGGGGCTGGAGCGCTGGGCGCCCTTCGGCGCGCCGGTCGTGCCCGAGGTGAGGATGACGAAGCGCGGCTTGTCGGGCGGCGGCTTGCGGTTGGCCTGCTCGCCGGCAGCGATCAGCGAGTCGAGCGTCGGCGCCTCGGGGTCCCCGTCGGTCCAGGCGACGATCCGCTCGATGCCCTCGTCGACCCCGTCCAGCAGCTCGCCGAACTCCTCGTCGTAGACGAGCGCCTTCGGCCCCTCGCGCCGCATCACCTCGACCAGCTGCGGCCCGGCGAACATCGTGTTGAGGTAGAGCGCCGCGGCGCCGAGCTTCGCCGTCGCCAGCGTCGCCTCGACGAAGCCGCGGTGGTTGCGGCACATGACCCCCACCCCGTCGCCGTAGCCGATGCCCATCCGCGCGAAGGAGTCGGCGAGCGCGTTGGTGCGGCGGTGGAGCTGCTCGAAGCTGAGCGAGCCGCGCTCGTCGATCAGCGCCGTCGCGTCCGGGTGGTGGATCGCGGCGGTCGCGATTCCGGTCGCCGGCGAGGCGCCCCAACGCAGGAACGTGGCGCCGATCTTCAGCGCCTTGTCGGGCGCCAGCGGCTCGAGGATGCCGGCTTCGCGCAGGGCCTTCAGCTCGAACGCTTTGTCCGAGGCCGCCTGCCGCGCCGTCGCCGCGATCGTTCCGAGCTTGCCCATGGCGCCGCGAAGCCTATTCCTATTCGTCGTCGATCGAGGCGACTGCGATGCAGGCGATCCCCTCGCCGCGACCGATCCAGCCCATGCCCTCGTTGGTCGTCGCCTTGACGTTGACCCTGGCCGAGACGGCGTCGGCGAGGATCCGCTCGATCTCCTCGCGGTAGGGCCCCAGACGGGGCTCCTGGCAGACGACCGTCGCGTCGACGTTCTCGATCCGGCCGCCGACCGTGCCGACGACGGTGCGCAGCATGTCGATCGAGTCGGCGTCGCGCCAGCGCTCGTCGTCGTCGGGAAAGAGCGTGCCGATGTCGCCCTCGCCGGCGGCGCCGAGCAGCGCGTCGATCACCGCGTGGGTGAGCACGTCGGCGTCGGAGTGGCCGGCGAGACCGCGCTCGTGCTCGATCTCGACCCCGCCCAGGATCAGGGCCCGGCCCTCGGCGAAGCGGTGGCTGTCATAACCGATGCCGACGGACATCTTCTAATCCTCGCCTACCCTGGCAGGCAGCGGCTCCAACCTGCGCTCGCGCCGCTCGAAGACCGCGATCTCGCCGACCCCGAGCTCGGCGAGGAGGTCGAGCGCGCGGTCATAGCCGAAACCGACCTGCTCGGGCCGGTGGGCGTCGGAGGAGAGGGCGAAGGCGGCGCCGGCCTCGGCGCAGAGCTCGGCGAAGCCGCGCGACGGGTAGAGCTCGCCGACGGGCTTGCGCAGGCCGGCGGTCGAGAGCTCGACCGCTATCCCGCTCTCGGCGATCGCCTCGACCGCGGGCTCGTAGTAGTGGCGCGGGTCGCGCTCGGGCAGCGGCCGGCCGCGCCCCCAGACCTTCACCAGGTCGGGGTGGGCGAGGATCTCGAAGAGGCCGGCGCGGGCGCACTCGGCGAGCGCGTCGAAGTAGCGGCGCCAGACCTCGTCGGCATCGCCCGTCCCCTCCCAGATGTCCCAGCCCTCGTGGTCGACCGCCCGCTCGCCGACGAAGTGGACCGAGCCGACGACGTAGTCGAACCCGCGCGCCGCGAGCAGCTCGGCGGTGCGGTCCTCCGCCCCGGGGACGAAGTCGCACTCGAGGCCGAGCTTCAGCCCGGACTCGCGGACGAACCCGCAGTAGGCGTCCAGGTCGTCGCACGCCTGTTCCACCCAGAAAGGATGGCGCCACAGCTCGAGCGCCTGAGTGAAGCGGTAGACGTGCTCGGAGACGCCCAGCTCCCCGACCCCCGCGGCGGCGGCCGCCTCGCGGTAGCGCTCGACGTTCTCGGCGGTGAAGTAGCGCTCCGCCGTCGTCCCGGGCTCGTCCGGGCGCAGGTGCAGGTGGTAATCGGTCAGCATCGGGGCCCCACGTTACCCTCGGGGACGTGTGCCGTCGCTCAGGCACCCATACGGGCCAGTTGGCGGCGGCACGCCTGGGTAGGGTCGAGCGATGATCCACCTGCGGATCGTCGTCCCCGGCCCCAAGTCCGAACGCGTCGTCGACCTGCTCGAAGCCAGCCCATCGGTCTCCAGCCTGGCGCGGCTCGGGGGCGCATCGCGCAAGCCGCCGGGCGACCTCGTGCTCTGCGACGTGGCGCGCGAGGACGCCAGCGTGCTGATCGACGACCTGCGCGAGCTCGGCATTCCGGACGAGGGCTCGATCTCGGTCGAAGAGATCGACTCGCAGCTCTCGCGCGCGGCCGAGCGGGCGGAGCGGGCAGCGCGCGGCTCACCCGGCGACGCCGTCGTCTGGGAGGAGGTCGAGGCGCGCACCTCGGAGAGCATCGAGCTCAACGCCAACTTCCTCGCCTTCATGGTGCTCGCCTGCCTGATCGCCTCGGTCGGCGCGATGCTCGGCCAGCCGGTGCTGATCGTCGGCGCGATGGTCGTCGGGCCGGAGTTCGGGCCGCTCGCCGGGCTCAGCGTGGCGATCGTCGAGCGCCGGCCCGAGGTCGCCGCGCGCTCGCTGGCGGCGCTCGCGGTCGGCTTCCCGGTCGGCATCACGGCCGCCTTCCTCTTCACCCTCTTCGCCAAATGGACCGGCCTGGTCGAAGCCGACCTCCTGCTCGGCGAACGCGAACTGACCGCGTTCATCTCCGAACCGAGCAGCTTCTCCTTCATCGTCGCCCTCTTCGCCGGCGCGGCCGGCGTGCTCTCGCTCACCTCGGCCAAGTCGGGCGCCCTGGTCGGCGTGCTGATCTCGGTGACCACGATCCCGGCGGCCGCCGCGATCGGCGTCGCATTCGCCGTCGGCGACTGGCCCGACTGGCGCGGCGCGATGGCGCAGCTGGCGATCAACCTGACCGCGATCATGATCGCCGGAGTCGCGACCCTGCTCGTCCAGAACCGGGGCTTCCAGCGACGTCGCGCGCGCCACCTCGGCGACAGCTCGCGGGCGCTCGCCGGGCTCCCGACCGCGCCGCAGCGCCGGGGCTCGCGATGAGCCGCGCCCGCCAGCTGGCGATCATGCTCGGCGCCTTCGCGCTCGGCACCGCGGTCGCCGCGGCGCTGGGCGCAGTCAGCTTCGGCGTCGCCCTCGGCATCGGCCAGGTCTGCTTTGCCGCAGCCCTAGTCTGGGTGCTACTCAGCTGAGCGTTCGGCGAGGAGCAGCCCGGCCAGGCGCAGGTCCAACGGCGTCGTCACCTTGAGGTTCTCCGGCGGCGCCGGGTGGATCAGCACCCTCCCCCCCGCCGCCTCGACCATCGTCGCCTCATCGGTGGCGCTCTCGACCTGGGCGGGGTCGGCCTCGAGCGCACGCCGCAGCGCGTCCACGCGGAAGACCTGCGGCGTCTGCGCCGCCCACAGCTCGCCGCGGTCCACCGTCTCCGTCACGCAAATTGCTGCATCGTCCCCACCGTGGGGTGGAAAAGGCAGCAACTTGCCGTCCGGGCCGGCGGGGCCGGCGCGCTTGATCGTGTCGGTGACGGGGGTAGCGGCGATCGCGCCGTCGGCCTCGGGGTCGGCGGCGACGGTGGCGACGACGGCCTCGACCAGCTCAGGCGTCACCAGCGGCCGGGCCGCGTCGTGGATCGCGACCAGCTCGGTGCCGACGGCCGCGAGCGCGTTGGCGACCGAGCGGGCGCGGGTGGCGCCGCCGTCGACGACGCCGAGGTCGTGGCCGCCGAGCTCGTGGACGTGGCCGGGCGGGCAGGCGACGACGATCGAGCGCACGCCGGCCGCGGCGCGCATCGCCACGATCGACCACTCGACCATCGGCCGGCCGGCCAGCGGCACGAAGGCCTTCGGGCCGCCAGCTCCGAGCCTCTCCCCGGAGCCGGCCGCCGCGATGACCGCGGTGACGGATGCTGCCAAACCGCTCTGCTCAGGCGGTAGCGGCGAAGCGCTCCTCCAGCAGCCCGTCGAGGTACTCCTCCGCGCCCTCCTCGTCCTTGTCGAGCGCGTACATGAACTCCGAGGCGAGGATCTTCTTCGCCCGCGTGTACATCTGCTTCTCGCCGGTCGAGAGGCCCTTCTCCATCTCGCGGATCGCCAGGTTGCGGACGACCTCGGCGAGCTCGAAGACGTCGCCGGTCTTGATCTTCTCGCGGTTGTACTTGAAGCGCCGGTTCCAGTTCTTCGGCATCTCCGACACCTCGTCCGTGAGGACGGATGTGACCTTCTTGATTTCCTCCTCGTCGATGACCCGCCGCAGGCCGGCCTTGCCGGCGTTCTCGCAGGGGACCATCACGGTGAGTTCGTTGTGGAGGATCTTGATCGTGAGGTAATCACGCTCCTCGCCCATCAGCTCCCGCGCTTCTTTCTTCATCACCAGGCCGGCGCCGTGGTGCGGGTAGACGACCTTGTCGCCCTCCTCGAAGTCGCACACGTACTCGACTTCCTCTTCGACGACAACCGCCTCGGTGGTCTCCTCTAGCTGGGGAATCGCTCTGCTCCTTTCGATTTGCGACGGCCTCTGCTGGCCGTCCACTCTGTAAGTCCGTCAACTCTGCAAGTACCTGTCGACCAGATCGACCTCCTGGAGCCGGCGCAGGCCCTCGCGGATGTCCTTGGCCCTCGTCTCGCCCACGTCCTCGACCGCCTCCAGGTCGGCGTCGGAGGCCGCCAGGACCTCCTCCAGGCCGCCGAGCTCGCGGATGATCTTCTGGACGACGAGCTTGGGGATGCGGGGGATCCGCCCCATGATCCGGTAGCCGCGCGGCGCCACCGGGAAGTCGAGCGTGTTGAGCTTGCGGTCGTAGCCGAGCAGCTCGGCGAGGCGGCCGAAGTCGAGCACGTCCTCGTGCGGCAGCCGGGCCAGCGACTGCACCGCCGTGGCCAGGTTCTGCTCGGTGTCGTCGACCAGGTAGTCGCGGATCAGCGCCGTCTTGTCGGCGGCGACGCCGACCATCGTCTCCTCGAGCTGCATCTCGATCAGCCGGCCCTCGGCGCCGAGCTCGACGATGTAGCGCTCGACCTCGACCGCCATCCGCGTCGTCAGCTCGGCCCGCTGCAGGGCCGTCAGCGCGTCATAGAGCACGCCACCGCCCTCGAACTCGAGCACGGTGAGGCGGTTGGAGACGTGTTCGAGCCGCTCGCGGTACTTCTCCAGCGTCGCCAGGCCCTGGTTGGCCTTGGCCAGCACGGCGGGGATCTCCTGCAGGATGTACTTGGTGCCCTCGACGTAGAGCGAGACCACGTCGCGGCGCTGCGAGATCGCGACGACGAGGGCCTTGGTCTGCTTGGAGACGCGCTCCGCCGTACGGTGGCGGGTGCCCGTCTCCGAGGAGAGGATCGTCGGGTCGGGCATCAGCTGCACGTTGGCCCAGACGATCTTCGTCGCCTCGGCGTTGAGCACGATCGCCCCGTCCATCTTCGCGACCTGGTAGAGCATCGCCGGCGTATAGTCGACGTCGAGCCTGATCCCGCCGGAGAGCAGGTGCGAGATGTCGCCCGGGTCGCCGACGACGATCAGACCGCCGGTGCTGGCGTGGACGATGTTGTCGATGCCCTCGCGCAGCGCGGCGCCGGGGGCGACGACATCGAGCGCACGCAGGAGACGGGGATCCTGGCGTTCCGCTAGCTCGTGAAGCTCATCGCCAGGCGCCGAAGACATCTCCTCTAGGATGGCAAATTCCGCTCTGGAATGCGGTCTGGCTAATTCCTAGTGGACAGGTCGGAGAGGTCGTTGTCAAGCGAAAGGGTCACACCCCGGATGCCGACGGGCCGAAATGGGGACCCGGAGTCCACATTTCGGCCCGTCGGCGGGGCGTTCAGGGGATCGAGACGCGGCGCTCGCAGAGCTTGCCGGTGTCGAAGCCGCGGGCGCCGTTGCAGAAGTCGTGGTCGGGGCCGCCATTGAGGAAGTCCTCGCCGCTGCGGCCGAAGATCACGTCGGCGCCGGAGATGCCCCAGATCCGGTCCTCGCCGCGGCCGCCGTCGAGCACGTCGTTGCCCGCGCCGCCGTAGATCCGGTCGTTGTCGTCGCGGCCGCGCACCAGGTCGTCGCCGGCGCGGGCGATGATCAGGTCGTCGCCCGATCCGGTGGTGATCACGTCATCGCCCTTGCCGGCGCAGACGATGTCGTCGCCGGCGCCGCCGATGATCCGGTCGACCCCGTCGAGGCCGACGATCACGTCGTCGCCCCGAGTGCCGACCAGCTTGTCGTTCTCGCGCGTGCCGAGCACCGTCACCTGCTCGTGCCCGCACATGATCGTCGAGCGCCCCCATTCGGGCCGGCCGTCGAAGGCCGAGGTGGCGAACATCAGCTTCTCCCCGCCGCCCTCGTTGCCCATCGCCCAGATGTCGGCGCTGCCGCCGGGGGCATTGCGCTGGAAGGCGATCCCCCGGCCGTCCGGCGAGTAGGCGGGGTGGGTGTCCGCCGCGGGGTCGTCGGTGAGGCGGACGGGGTCCAGGCCGAGCTTCGTCGTCTGCATCGCGTAGATCTCGGCGTTGCCGTCGCGCTCGCTGCTGAAGGCCAGCCATTCGCCGCTCGGCGCGATCGACGGCCCGCGGTCCTCGCCGGCCTCTTTCGTCAACCGCTTCTGCCCTTTGCCGTTGTCGTTCATCGCGTACAGCTCGGCGTTGCCGTCGCGCTCGCTGACGAAGTAGATCCGCTTGCCGTCCTGGCCGAAGACCGGTTCGGTGTCCGCCGCGGGGTCGTCGGTGAGCCGGCTCTGGCCGCCGCCGTCGGCGTTCATGACGTAGATCTCGGGGTTGCCGTCGCGGTCGCTGACGAAGACGACGCGCTTCCCGTCCGGCGAGTAAGACGGTTCGGTGTCCTCGGCCGCGTTCTCGGTCAGCCGCCTGACGTCGCTGCCGTCACGCGCCATGGCGTAGATCTCGTAGTTGCCGTCGCGGTTGCTCTGGAAGACCACCGTGGCGCCGTCGGGCGAGAAGGACGGGTTGCGCTCGTCGGCGGTCGAGCCCGCCGTGACGTTCCTCGCCCCGCCCGCGCCGAGCGTGTAGATGTCGTAGTCGCCGCCGTTGTCGCTTTCGAAGGCGATCCGGCCGTTGGCGCCGGGGAACGCCCCCTGCGCGGCCGGCGCGAAGACAAAGGCCATCGCAATCAAAGCTAAGAATGCCCGTGTGGGCATGGAAGACACGTTCGATCCCCCCTCGATCGAGGATTTACACAGTCCCTTTCTCTACCCCCAACACGTCAACCGACCCACTTGCAGCGGTTACGGGAAGAGCTGTCCCGCCAGGGGTGGAACGGTTAAGTGGAACCCCTGCCGGGGCAGGTCCCTACGCAGCCACAGTCAAATCGCGACCCGGGTCGATGTTCCAGCGCGCCCCGACCTCGACCAAGTCGTCACTCAATGCCCATCGGTCCGGACGCTCCTCGCCCTCGTGCTCGGGGCTCGCGCCCTTCAGGGGCATGCAGCCGGCGTTGTCGCCGATCGCGCGGATCGCCACCACGTCATCGTCGCTCAGCCGCTGCTCGGCCGGCATGTGCGCGAGCTCGACCCGCTTGGCCTCGATCGGGCAGGCGTCCGGGCCGGACTCCTGGATCAGGGTCGGCGCGACGCACTCGACCGCCGGGTGGGCGAGGTTCCACTGGCAGGCGAGCTGGATCGGCGTCAGCCGCGCCCGCTGGGCGATCGGCAGCAGCCGCTCCAGCTTCTCCAGCCCGGCCTCGATCCAGCCTTCCGGGCGGAACGCACGGTGGTCGCCTCGGGCGAGCTCCATGCCGGGCCGCAGGTCGCCCCAGAAGAGACCGCCGTAGTCGACCACCCGGGTGATCACCCGCACGTCGTTGCGCGCCGCCGCGTCGAGACAGAGCTCGCCCGGCCAGGGCTCGAACGGGTTGAGGATGATCATCGCCCAGTCGATCAGCTCGCCGAACCGCTCGACGCAGGAGATCAGGTCGAGGGTGAAGCCGTTCGCCGGGCCGGGGGCGACGCCGATCTGCCCGGTCATCCCCTCCTCGCGCAGCGCCGCCATCGCGCCCCAGACCGCCTCGCTCGAGTAGCCGGTGCGGTCGGGGTTGTGCAGCAGCAGCAGGTCGAAGCGATCCGCGCCGAGCCGCTCGAGGCTGCGCTCCGCCGCCATCCGCAGGTAGTCGCCGTACTCGCCCGGGCCGCGCAGCCGCGGGTCGGTGAAGCGCGGAAAGCCCTTCGGCCCGTCGCGCTCGCCCGCGTAGAAGTCGTGGCCCACGGCGCCGACCAGCGAGTAATCGCCGCGCGGCACGCCGTCGAGCGCGCGCCCCAGCATCGAGTCCGCCTCGCCCTGCCCGTAGACGTCGGCGGTCAGGAAGGTGTCGATTCCGTCCCCTGGCCGCAGCAGCGCCGCCAGCCGCTCCTCCTCGACGGCCTCGCCGAAGCGCATGAAGCGGCCGCCGCTCCAGGCGCCGATCGCGGTGCGACCAGGCGGGCGCACGGGGTGGCGCTCAGCCCTCGGCGCCGCCGGACGGCTGCTCGCCCTGGGGCTCGTCGTCCTTCTTCGCGCCCACGCCCACCTTCTCGGGCTCCTTCTTCGCCGGCTTCTTCAGCGGCTTCTTCGGCGCGACGATCGTCAGCTTCAGCGGCCTGTCGTCCTCGTCGCCGGAGGAGTCGCGCTCGACCAGCACGGTCGAGCCGGACTCCATCTCGCCCTGGCGCAGCACCTCGTCGGCGAGCGGGTCCTCGATGTAGCGCTGGATCGCGCGGCGCAGCGGCCGGGCGCCCATCGACGGGTCCCAGCCTTTGTCGACCAGCAGGTCCTTGGCCTCCTCGCTCAGCTCCAGCTGCAGCTCGTGCTCGGCGACCTGGACGCGGACGCGGTTGATCATCAGGTCGATGATCTCCTTGACCTCCTCCTTGGCCAGCTTGTGGAAGACGATCACCTCGTCGATCCGGTTGAGGAACTCGGGCCGGAAGACTTTTTTCAGGTCGCCCATGATGCGGTTTTTCATGTCGTCGTAGGACATGCCGGTCTCGTCGGCGACGGTGAAGCCGATCGAGGTGTTTTTGGCGATCTCCGAGGCGCCGATGTTCGAGGTCATGATCACGATCGCGTTGCGGAAGTCGACCGTGCGCCCCTGGGCGTCAGTCAGCCTGCCGTCCTCGAGGATCTGCAGCAGGATGTTGAAGACGTCCGGGTGCGCCTTCTCGATCTCGTCGAGCAGCAGCACGCTGTAGGGCTTGCGCCGCACGGCCTCGGTCAGCTGACCGCCCTCGTCGTAGCCGATGTAGCCGGGCGGCGAGCCGACCAGGCGGCTGACCGCGTGCTTCTCCATGTACTCGGACATGTCGATCCGCACCAGCGCTTCCTCGTCGCCGAAGAGGAACTCGGCGAGCGTGCGCGCCAGCTCGGTCTTGCCGACCCCGGAGGGGCCGAGGAAGATGAACGAGCCGGCCGGCCGCTTCGGGTCCTTGATCCCGGCGCGCGAGCGGCGGATCGCTTTCGAGACCGCGGTGATCGCGACCTCCTGGCCGATCACCCGCTTGTGCAGCTCCTCCTCCATGCGGATCAGTTTCTTGGTCTCGGCCTCGGTCAGTTTGAAGACCGGGATGCCGGTCCACATCGAGACGATGTCGGCGATCTCCTCTTCGCCGACGTCGGGGCGCTCGGCCGAGTCGCCCTCCGACCACTCGTCTTCCAGCTCGCGCTTGCGCGTCGTCAGCTGGCGCTCCTTGTCGCGCAGGCTGGCCGCTTTCTCGAACTCCTGCGCCTCGATCGCGGCCTCCTTCTCGCGCCGCGTCTTTTCCACTTCCTCCTCGAGGTCGCGGTAGACGGGCGGCGCGCTCATCGACTTGATGCGCATCCGCGAAGCGGCCTCGTCGATCAGGTCGATCGCCTTGTCGGGCAGGAAGCGGTCGGAGATGTAGCGGTCGGCGAGTTCGGCCGCGGCGCCCAGCGCGTCGTCGGTGATGTTGACCCGGTGGTGCTGCTCGTAGCGCTCGCGCAGCCCCTCGAGGATCTTCACCGTGTCGGCGACCGAAGGCTGGTCGACTTTGATCTGGGCGAAGCGGCGCTCCAGCGCCGAGTCGCGCTCGAGGTATTTGCGGTACTCGTCGAGCGTCGTCGCGCCGATCGTCTGCAGCTCGCCGCGCGCCAGCGCCGGCTTGAGGATCGAGGCGGCGTCGATCGCGCCCTCGGCGGCGCCCGCGCCGACCAGGTTGTGGAGCTCGTCGATGAAGAGGATGATGTCGCCGCGCTGGCTGATCTCCTTCATCACCTTCTTCAACCGCTCCTCGAACTCGCCGCGGTACTTCGAGCCGGCGACCAGCGCCGCCAGATCGAGCGTGTAGATCTGTTTGTTGCGCAGCAGCTCCGGCACCTCGCCGTTGTTGATCCGCGCCGCCAGGCCCTCGACGACCGCGGTCTTGCCGACGCCGGGCTCGCCCAGCAGCACCGGGTTGTTCTTGGTGCGCCGCGAGAGGATCTGCATGATCCGCTCGATCTCGGTTTCGCGGCCGATCACCGGGTCGAGCTTGCCCTCCTCGGCGAGTTTGGTCAGGTTGCGGCCAAACTGGTCGAGCAGTTTCGAGCTCTTTTTGCCCGAGGGCTCGCCGGGGCCGGCTCCGCCGCCGCCCTGGCGACGGCCGCCGGGGCCGGAGAGCATGCGGATCACCTCGTTGCGGATCTTGTCGGAGTCGGCGTCGAAGTCGAGCAGGATGCGGGCGGCGACGCCCTCGTTCTCGCGCACCAAGCCGAGCAGGATGTGCTCGGTGCCGATGTAGTTGTGGCCGAGCGAGAGCGCCTCGCGCAGCGCCAGCTCGAGCACCTTCTTGGCGCGCGGGGTGAACGGGATCTGGCCGGAGGTGACCTCCTCGCCGGAGCCGACGATGCGCACCACCTGCGAGCGCACGCGCTCGGTCGTGATGTCGAGAGACTCGAGGACGCGGGCTGCCAGCCCCTCCTCCTCGCGCAGCAGGCCGAGCAGGATGTGCTCGGTGCCGATGTAGTTGTGTTTCAGCGTGCGGGCCTCTTCCTGTGCCAGGACCACTACCTGCCGGGCTCGCTCAGTGAATCTCTCGAACAAAGGCTTCCTCTCTTGACCCTCAACAGGTCAAACGCGTTTTGCGGTCGGAAGTACCGGGGACGCCCTTCGCTTATCGGGAAGCGCCCATCTACCCCTTAAACGATACCGAGACCGCCCGCCCGGCCGCGGGCCCTCGATTTCCGCTCGTAGCGGCTTTTTGGCCGGTTTCGAGCCAGCGTGGTCGAGGTTTGTGCCGCTATGCGACCCAAACCTCGACCACGGTCGGGTCAGGCGGCTCGCTGCCACCCAGCCGCGAGCCGCCTGAGCGCGGCGCCGTCACGCGGTGTCGTCGGCGGAACCGGCGCCCACCGACTCGCCGGCGCTGTGCACGACCTTCTTCAGGAAGTCGTACTGGGTCTCGACCAGCTTGTCGGCCATCTTCAGGGCCGAGTCGACGATTTCCTCGACCTGCGAGGGGCTCGCCGAGCCCGACAGGGTCTCGTCGACGCTGCCGACGAAGCCGCGAACGGCCTCGATCGCCGCCTCCTGGCCGTCCTTGATCTCCTCCAGGATTTCCTCGGACAGCTCAACCGATCTCTCTGCGAGTGCCATCTCGGCTCCTTCCCTCTACATGAATCGATGTCGAGATCATCTTCGCGCCGCCCGTCGCGGCGCGCATCCGTAGTGGCTGCCGGTTCGGGCGCGTGCGAATTACGGAGACGGGGGCGCGCTCAGGAGCGCATCGCCGGGAACAGCACGACCTCGCGCAGGCTGCGGGCCCCGGTCAGCATCATCGTCAGCCGGTCGACCCCGAGGCCGACGCCGCCGGTCGGCGGCATCCCGTGCTCGAGCGCCTCGACGAACGCCTCGTCGTAGGGCTGCGCCTCCTCGTCGCCGCGCGCCAGCTCCGCCGCCTGCTGCTCGAAGCGCCGCCGCTGCTCGTCGGGGTCGTTGAGCTCGCTGAACGAGTTGGCGATCTCGACGCCGCCGACGAAGGCCTCCCAGCGCTCGACCAGCCCGGGCTCGGAGCGGTGCGCCTTGGCGAAGGGCGAGAGCTCGACCGGGTAGTCGACGATGAAGGTCGGCTGGACGAGCTGCGGCTCGACCGCCTTGGAGAGCAGGCCGTCGACCAGCTTGCCCCAACCCTCGGCCGGGTCGGGCTCGCCCTCCATCGCCGCCGCCAGCGCCTCGCGCGTCGGGTGCTCGGCGACGTCGACGCCGGCGTGCTCGCGCACCGCCTCGCGCAGGGTCAGCCGGCGCCAGGGCGGCGCCAGGTCGATCTCGACCCCGTCGCGCTCCACCACCGTCGTGCCCAGCACCCGCTCCGCCACCTCGGCGACCAGCAGCTCGAGGTCGTGCGCGGTCTTCTCGTAGTCGGCGTAGGCCTCGTACCACTCGAGCATCGTGAACTCGGGGTTGTGCTTGTGCGAGACGCCCTCGTTGCGGAAGTCCTTGCCCAGCTCATAGACCTTGTCGATGCCGCCGACGACCAGCCGCTTGAGGTAGAGCTCGGTCGCGATCCGCAGGTAGAGGTCGCGGTCGAGCGCGTTGTGGTGGGTGGTGAACGGCCGCGCCAGGGCGCCGCCGTAGAGCGGCTGCAGGACCGGCGTCTCGACCTCGACGAAGCCGTGCTCGTCGAGCCAGCGGCGGGTCTCGGCGATCGCCCTGGTGCGGGTCAGGAAGACGCGGCGGCTCTCCTCGTTGGCGAGCAGGTCGAGCTCGCGCTGCCGGTAGCGCAGCTCGACGTCCTCCAGCCCGTGGAACTTGTCGGGCGGCGGTCGCAGGCTCTTCGCCAGCAGGCGCCAGTGGTCGATCGCCAGCGAGAGCTCGCCGCCGCGTCGCGTCGCCAGCGCCGTGCCCTCGACGCCGACGAAGTCGCCGAGGTCGAGCTCGACCAGCGCCGCGAAGGCCTCGGCGCCGAGCCTGTCGGCGGTGGCGTGCAGCTGGATCTGCCCGCTGCCGTCGCGCAGGTCGAGGAAGGCGGCCTTGCCGTGACCGCGGCGCGCGACGAGCCGTCCGGCCACCCGGTGGCGCGAGTCGGTCTCCATCCCCGCCGCCAGCCCGGCGTGCGCCTTGCGCACCTCCCCGATCTCCTCCCGTTCCCCGAACGAGTGCGGGAACGGGTCGACGCCGTTCGCCCTCAGGCGTTCCAACTTCTCGCGTCTGTCCCGGAGGACGTCTGAGAGCTCTCGTGGCTCAGGCTCGCTCATGGGAGCGCGAGCCTATCGGGTGCTACGCGGTCTCAATTTTGGTGATTTTGAGCTTCTTCTTCGGGCCCCTCGGCGTCTCGACCTCGACGATGTCGTTGCGCTTGTGGCCGAGCAGCGCCTTGCCGATCGGCGACTCGTTGGAGAGCTTCTGCTCGGCCGGGTTGGCCTCGGTCGAGCCGACGATCTGGAATTTCTGCGAGTCGCCGCTCCTCTGGTCTTTGACGTGCACGATCGAGCCGAAGCTCACCGCGCCGGTGTCGACGTCCCTCTCGTCGATCACGGTAGCCCGCCGCAACCGCTCCTCGAGCTGGGCGATCCGCTGCTCGAGCAGCGCCTGCTCGTTCTTGGCGTCGTCGTACTCGGCGTTCTCGGAGATGTCGCCGAACTCGCGCGCCTCCTTGATCCGTTCCGCAACCTCACGCCGTTTCGCGGTCGACAGGTACTCGATTTCCTCTTTGAGCTTCTCGAGCCCTTCCGGGGTGATTACGGCTTGACGAGTCACTTTGCGCTGGACCTCGTTTCGGCTTCGCTGGGTTTGGTGTCTGCTTGGCGCTAGACGTCTCTCTAGACCAAAAATGCCCGAGGACGACGCCTGTGGACGCCGCACCGGGCCGGAAGTCGCGGGATTATAGCGAGGGCGCCGGCTCGGCACTCAGGGGTTTTTGGGCAGGCGCCTGAGCGCCTATCAGCTGCCGCGCGCGGGCCAGGTCGGCGCTGCGCTGGAGCTCCTGCGCCACCGCCTCCGGAGCGCCGATGGCCTCCACGTACCAGGGGTAGAATTTGCGCAGGTAGCGGGCGGCGCGGTCGGGCCCGAGATGCTCCTCGGCACGGTCGATAGTCCACAGCAGCTCGGCGACGACCTCCTCTCGCGAGGGCGGCTCGGTCCGCTTTCCGGTCAACTGCTCGAACAGCCACGGGTTGCCGAGCGCGCCGCGCGCCAGCATCACCGCCGCGGCGCCGGACTCGCTGTAGGCGCGGCGCGCCGACTCGGCGTCGTCGAGGCCGCCGGAGACGATCACCGGCGCCTCGATCCGCTCGACCAGCTCGCGGGTCAGCGCGTAGTCCGGGCTGCCCTTGTGTTTGATCGTCGCCGCCCGCGGATGAAAGCCGATCGCCGCCGCGCCGCCCTCCTCGGCGAGGCGCACGGCGAGCTCGAAGCCCGAGTGGTCGCCCGGGCGCAGGCCGGAGCGCAGCTTCGCCGTCACCGGCAGCCCGCTGCCCTCGCGCGCGCCGCGCAGCAGGGCGAGCGCCAGCTCGTGGTCGGCGAGCAGCTCGACCCCGGCGCCGGTCTTGCGCACCTTGCGCACCGGGCAGCCCATGTTGATGTCGATCAGGTCGGCGCCGGCCTCGGCGGCGATCGCGGCGCCGGAGCGCATCACCTCGGGGTCGTGGCCGAACAGCTGCACCGAGACCGGGTGCTCGTCGGGGTGGATTCGCATCAGCTCGCGCAGCGTGCGCTCGTTGCGGTAGTGCAGGCCGAAGCTCGAGATCATCTCCGAGACGGCGAGCCCCGCCCCGTGCCGCTTCGCCTGCAGGCGCACGAACCAGTTGCCGATCCCGGCCAGCGGCGCCAGCAGGACGCGGTTCTCGATCCGCACGCCGCCGATGGAGAACGGCGAGGTCAGAGGCGGTTGCGCTTTCTTACTGATTTCTCTCATGGATCAGACGCAGACCCTTCAGGGTAAGCATCTCGTCCATGTCGTCGATCGTCTCCGTGAAGGGGACGATCACCCGGGCGAGGCCGCCGGTGGCGAGCACGTCCGCCTCGCCGAGCTCGTCTTCGATCCGCCGCACGACGCCGTCGATCATCCCGGCGAAGCCGAAGACGAAGCCGGACTGGATCGCGGCGCGGCTCGAGCGGCCGATCGCCGTCTGCGGCGCCTCGAGGTCGATGCGGCCGATGCGGGCCGCGCGGTCGATCAGCGCGGTGAGCGAGATCTCCAGGCCGGGGCCGATCGCGCCGCCGAGGTAGTGGCCGTCGCCGGAGACCGCGTCGATATTGATCCCGGTGCCGAAGTCGACGACCACGCAGGCGCCGCCGAAGCGCTCGTAGGCGGCGATCGAGTTGACGAGGCGGTCGGCGCCGACCTCGAGCGGGTTGTCGATGCGGATCGGCATCCCGGTCTTCACCCCGGGTTCGATCGTCAGGCACTCGGCGTCGAGGTAGCGCTCGGTCAGCTGCTGATAGTGGACGCCGAGCGGCGGCACGACCGAGGAGACGCAGACCGCGTCGAGATCGGAGAGGCGCATCCCGCAGAGGCCGAGCAGGCCGGCGAGCGTCTCCGCCAGCTCGTCCCCGGTCGCGCCGGAGCGCGTCTGGAAGCGCCAGTGCTCGGCGAGGCGCTCGCCGTCGAAGGCGCCGAGGTGCGTCTGGGTGTTGCCGACGTCGACCGCGAGCAGCATAGGTCAAGTTTCGCGCTTCGCTCGCTCGCGAAGGATCAGATATGGACGCCACGCTCGCTCCGCGCTCACGGACGCGAGTCTATGATGGCTCACCGTGGAGGCGCGGCTCTACGTCATTCCCGGTTCCCATCCCTCGATGGCGGCGCGGCTGATGCTCGAGGCGAAGGGCGTCCCCTACGAGCGCACCGACCTGATGCCGGTGGTCTCGAAGGGCGCCCTGCGCGCGCTCGGCTTTCCCGGCGTCACCGTGCCGGCGCTGAAGCTCGACGGCCGCAAGATCCAGGGCACCGGCGAGATCGCCCGCGAGCTCGACCGGCTGCGGCCGGAGCCGCGCCTCGTGCCCGAGGACGCCGAGCGGCGCGCGGCGGTGGAAGAGGCCGAGCGCTTCGGAGACGCCGAGCTGCAGCCGCCGATACGGGCGATCCTCTGGTGGGCCCTGCGCAAGGACGAGGCCCCTCTGCGCAGCTACTCGGAGGGGGCGAAGCTGGGCATCCCGATCGGGCTGGCGCTGAAGACGGCGGCGCCGATCGTCGCCCTCTCGGCCCGCTTCAACGAGGCGACCGACGAGAACGTGCGCCGCAGCCTCGCGGCGCTGCCGGCGATGCTGCAGAAGATCGACGACTGGATCGAGGCCGGCGTGATCGGCGGCGAGCAGCCGAACATCGCCGACTTCCAGATCGCCCCCAGCCTGCGCCTGGCGATGACGCTCGACGACCTGCGCCCGGCGATCGAGTCGCGCCCGGCGGGCCAGCTGGCGCTGCGCCTCGTCGCGGACTACCCGGGACACACCCCGCCGGTCCTGCCGCCGGCCTGGCTTCAGGCTTTGCGCTCAGAGACCGCGGCGGCGGGGGCACCCCCGCCCGGACAAAACGCGGTCTAATTAGACCGCGTTTTTGAGTATCCGCCCGTTCGGGGGTGCCCCCGCCGCCGCTTTCAGAGCGAGCCGAGCTTCTGGACGAGCTGACCGGGGCCCAGGTTGGCGAGCATGGCGGCAAGGCGAGTCCCGTCCGGGAGCTCGAGGTCGGGGTCCAGCTCGAGCAGCGGCTCGAGGACGAAGCGGCGGCTGGTGACCTCGGGGTGCGGGAGGGTGAGGCGGTCGGTCGCGAGCTCGAGGTCGCCGAGCAGCAGCAGGTCTACGTCGAGCGGGCGGGGGCTGTGGCGGGGGGCGTCGAGGGCGCGGCCGCGCTCGGCCTCGACCGCCTTGCAGGCGTCGAGCAGCTCCTCCGGCTCCAGCTCGGTGCGGATGCGGATCGCCGCGTTGAGGAAATCGGGCTGGTCGAGCAGCTCGCCGACCGGCTCGGTCTCGTAGGCCGAGGACACCGCCTCGACCTCCACCCCGCGCTCCCCCAGCATCGCGATCGCCGCCCGCAGGTGGCCCGCCCGGTCGCCGACGTTCGAGCCCAGGCCCAGGTAGCCGGTCACGGCTCCTCGGCTTCGTCCTCGTCCTCCTCGGCGGCGCGCTCCTGGGTGACCTCGACGCCGACCTCCTGGATCGAGAGCGGCAGCGGCGGCTCGGGCTTGGCGGCGCGGACGCGCACCGACTCGCAGCCGTAGCGCTCGATCAGGCGCTCGCCGACGACCTGCGCGAGCCGCTCCAGGGTGCGGTAGCTGCGCTCGGTCGCGGCGAGGGCGACGATGTCGCAGACCTCGGCGTAGTCGACGGTGTCCTCGATCCGGTCGGTGAGCACCGCGTCGCAGTCGGGGACGTCGAAGGAGAGGTCGAACTCGAGCCGCTGGCCGACCTGCTGCTCGGCGTCGCTGACCCCGTGGTGGGTGTAGATCGAGATCCCGCGCAGGTCGACCTCGACCCGCGACTCGATCCCGTTGTCGCTCGGTTCGTCCATGCGCGACCCATAGTCTCCCGCTTCCGTGGTTCCCCATGTCCCTGTGGGTCGGTGAGGAGCGACGGGATGGCTCAACCTGGAGAGAGGATCGCGCCGGCGACCTTCAGCGCCTGCGCCGCCTCGGCGACGTCGTGGACGCGCAGCACGTCGGCGCCCTCGGCGCCGGCGAGGACCGAGGAGGCGATCGTGCCGCCGGTCCGCTCCGCGACCGGCGAGCCGTCGATCTTGCCGATGAAGCTCTTGCGCGAGGTTCCGATCACCAGCGGCCGTCCCAGCGCCCGCAGCTCGCCGAGCCGGCGCAGCAGCTCGAGGTTGTGGCCGAGCTCCTTGCCGAAGCCGATCCCGGGGTCGAGCCAGATCCGCTCCCCGGCGACGCCCGCGTCCGTCGCGACCGCCATCCGCTCGACCAGGAACGCCTTCACGTCGGCGACCACGTCGTCGTAGCGCGGTTCCTCCTGCATCGTCCGCGGGTCCCCCTGCATGTGCATCAGCACCAGCGTCGCCCCCCGCTCCGCGCAGAGCACCCCGATCTCCGGATCGCGCCGCAGCGCGGTCACGTCGTTGACGATCGAGGCGCCGGCGTCCAGAGCCGCCCGCGCCACCTCCAGCTTCGAGGTGTCGATCGAGACGGTCGCGCTCCCCGCCAGTCCTTCGACCACCGGCAAGACGCGCGCCAGCTCCTCCTCAACACCAACCTCCTCCGCCCCAGGCCGAGTCGATTCCCCCCCCACGTCCAAGATCTCCGCCCCATCCCCGACAAGCTCCACCCCATGCCCGATCGCGGCCTCGGGATCCAGGTACCGCCCCCCATCCGAAAACGAATCGGGAGTCACATTGACCACGCCCATCAGCGTCGGATTCATGGGCGAAGTATCGCGAGCCATCGAAGCGAGGGCACGGGGTGCCTCTCGAGCGGGCGGATACTCAAAAACGCGGTCTAATTAGACCGCGTTTTGTCCGAACGAGAGGCACCCCGTGCCCTCGCCCGCCGAATCGCCCTAACTCGCATCGCCACCGGCAAACCCAGGCCTAGGCCGCGGATTCGGGCGCGCGCCCTCGCGGGCCGCCCGTTCGGGCTCCGGCGCCGGCTCGGCCGGCTGCGAGGGCTCCTCGTCGTCGACGAACACCTCGCTCTCCGGCTTGCCTTCGAGCAAGGCGACGAACTGCTCGGAGTCGATCGTCTCGCGCTCGAGCAGGATCTTGGAGATCGTGTCGAGCTCGGCCCGCTTCTCGTTCAGCAAGTCCTTGGAGGTCTGGTGCGCGGCCTCGACGATGCGGCGGATCTCGTCGTCGATCTCGCGCGCGATCTCGTCCGAGTAGTCGGGCTCGGAGGAGAACTCGCGGCCGAGGAACGGCTGGCCGCGGTCGTGGCCGAAGACGCGCGGGCCGAGCCGCTCCGACATGCCGAAGCGCATCACCATCTGCTTCGCCGTCTCGGTCACCTTCTCGAGGTCGTTGGAGGCGCCGGTGGTGATCTCGCCGAAGACGATCTCCTCGGCGGCGCGGCCGCCCAGGGTCATCGCCATCGTGTCGGTCAGCTCGGCGCGGCTGGTCAGGAACTTGTCCTCGGTCGGCAGGCTGATCGTGTAGCCGAGCGCCTGGCCGCGGCTGATGATCGAGATCTTGTGGACCGGGTCGCAGTTGGGCAGCAGGTGACCGACGATCGCGTGGCCGAGCTCGTGGTAGGCGGTGATCAGCCGCTCCTTCTCGCTCATCACCCGGGTCTTCTTCTCCGGGCCGGCGATCACCCGCATGATCCCCTCCTCGAGCTCCTGCATCGAGATCTCGCGCCGCCCCTGGCGGGCGGTCAGGAGCGCCGCCTCGTTGATCAGGTTGGCGAGGTCGGCGCCGGTGAAGCCGGGCGTCTGGCCGGCGAGCGCGTCGAGGTCGATCTGCTTGCCCAGCGGCTTGCCGCGCGTGTGCACCTCGAGGATCTTCTTGCGACCCTTGCGGTCGGGCCGGTCGACGACGACCTGGCGGTCGAAGCGGCCGGGCCGCAGCAGCGCCGGGTCGAGGATGTCGGGCCGGTTGGTCGCGGCGATCAGGATGATGTTGTCTTTCATCTCGAAGCCGTCCATCTCGACCAGGAGCTGGTTGAGCGTCTGCTCGCGCTCGTCGTGGCCGCCGCCCATGCCGGCGCCGCGGTGGCGGCCGACGGCGTCGATCTCGTCCATGAAGATGATGCAGGGCGAGTTCTGCTTCGCCTGCTCGAACAGGTCGCGCACGCGGCTGGCGCCGACGCCGACGAACATCTCGACGAAGTCCGAGCCGGAGATCGAGAAGAACGGCACCCCGGCCTCGCCGGCGACGGCGCGGGCGAGCAGCGTCTTGCCGGTGCCGGGCGGGCCGTAGAGCAGCACGCCCTTGGGTATCCGCGCGCCGAGCGACTGGAACTTCTTCGGGTTCTCGAGGAATTCTTTGATCTCCTGCAGCTCCTGCACGGCCTCGTCGACCCCGGCGACGTCGCGGAAGGTGATTTTCGGCGCGTCGACCGACATCCGTTTGGCTTTCGATTTGCCGAAGTTCATCACCCGGCTGCCGCCGCCCTGCATCTGGTTCATCAGGAAGATCCAGAAGCCGAAGAAGAGGACGAAGGGCAGGATGTAGGTGAGCAGCGAGAGGATGCTCGAGCCGCCGGTGCCGTGGACCTTGGTTTCGACGCCGTTCTGTTCGAGCTGCTTGATCAGGCTCGCTTCCGCGTCGGGCGGGTAGCCGGTGGAGAAGCTTTCGTCGTTCGTCCTCTTGACGTCGAGGGTGCTGTCCTTGACGTTGACGTCGACCTCTTTGATCTGACCGCTTTCGATCAGCCCGGTCTTCTGTTTGATCAGCTCGTTGTAGGTCGGCGCTTCGGTGCTCGGACCGGGGCTGATCACACGCTGGGCGACGAAGGCCAGGATGACGACCAGCAGGATCGGGAAGGCTGCGCTTTTGAAGAAACGCCTCACAGGGGAAAATTCAGCGTACCAGGGCGGTTTCGGCTGTCTCGCTCGCTTCGTCGGCCGGTCTCACTCGTTCAACGCGGCGACGTAGTCGAGGTTGCGGTAGCGCTGGGCGTGGTCGAGGCCGTAGCCGATCGCGAAACGGTCGGGGATCGGGAAGCCGACGTAGCGCGGCGCCCGCACGCCCTCGCGCAGGCGGTCGGGCTTGATCAGCAGCGCGCAGGTCTCCAGCGAGGCCGGCTCGCGCGCTTCCAGGTTGCGCCGCAGGTATTGCAGGGTGAGCCCGGAGTCGATGATGTCCTCGACGATCAGCACGTGGCGGCCCTCGATCGGCGCGTCGAGGTCCTTGAGGATGCGGACGACGCCGGAGGAGTCGGTCTGCGAGCCGTAGCTGGAGACCGCCATGAAGTCGATCTCGCAGGCGACCTCGAGGTGGCGCATCAGGTCGGCGAGGAAGATCACCGCCCCCTTCAGCACGCCGACCATGAACAGGTCGCGCCCGGCGTAATCCTCGCTGATCTGCCGTCCCAGCTCTGCCACCCGCCGCCGCAGGTCCTCGCCGGAGACGAGCGTCTCGCCGATCGCCTCGGTCATCGCCCGATCACCGGCGGCAGTCTAGTGCCATGTCCGGTGACGTTTGCCCGGTTCTGGCGCAGGCATCGTCGTGGCTGGCAAGGACGCAGACCCGAAGGCGTGGCAGCGCCACGTCGAGCGGTCGAGGACGCCGCCAGGCGCGACGAGGGCAAGCCAGAGAGGGTGAACGTTGCCGGACATGGCACTACCAGGCGGGCGCGGTCTGGCGCGCGGCGCGACGGCGCTCGGCCTCGAGGCGGCGCTGCTCCTGCTCGACCTGGCGCTTCAGCTGCTGCAGGGTGCGCCGCATCTGGCGGCGCACGATCAGCGCCGCACCGAGCTGCATGACCATCCCGGCGACACCGCCGCCGACGATGCCGTAGGCGAAGCGGTACTCGATCCTGCTGCGGCCCTCGCCCCGCTCGCGGATCCGCCAGCGACCGCGGTGGTCGACGCCGGTCACCGAGTGCCAGGCGATGTCGAAGGGCTCGTTCCACTCGACCATCTCGACCAGGCCGCCGACCTCCGCCGCGCCGACCCGGACCAGGATCCGGTAGCGGGCCCCCAGCCCGTTCGGCTTCCCGCCCACGACCTCCCAGTGCGTGATCCCGGTCATGAAGCGCAGGTAGTTCTCCGGGTCGGCCAGGTAGCGCCAGACCGTCTGCGGCGGCGCCGCGACCCGGGTCGACTCGTCCAGCCTCATCCGATCACCGGCCAGCGGCGCTCCGCCGCGAGCCCGTCCAGCGCCTCCTGCATCTGCGCGGTGACGTGCGCGTAGACCTCGTCGACGTCCGGCTCGGGGCCGAACTCGCGCTCGAGGTCGATCGGCGGCAGCACCTCGATCGTGATCTTCGCCGGCAGCGGCAGATGGCCGGCGAAGTCGCCGACGTTCAGCCCCCAGGGGAGCGCGAGCGAGATCGGCAGCACCTTCAGCCGCGCCACCCGGTCGAGTCGCAGCGCCTTCGCCAGCCGGGCGCCGCGGCTGAGGAAGAGCGCCGTCTCCTGGCCGCCGATCGAGACGACGGGGACGATCGGCACGCCGGCGTCGAGGGCCAGGCGGACGAAGCCCTTGCGGCCGGCGAAATCGACCGCGCCGCTCTGCCAGCTCGGCCGGTGGGTCTCCCAGTCCCCGCCCGGGTAGACGAGCACCGGGGCGCCGTTCGCCAGCGCCTCCTCGGCGTGCTCGTGCGAGGCGCTAAGCGTGCCGGATTTGCGCAGCAGCCGGCCCGCCACCGGCCAGCCGACCGCGAGATTGTGGGCGAGCTGGTGGAAGGGCCGCTCGACGCCGAAGTAGGTGGAGAAGGCGAGCGAGAAGATGAAGGTGTCGACGATCACGTTGCCGCCGGAGTGGTTGCCGACCAGCAGCACCGGGCGATCGGGCGGGACGTTGCCGAGGTCGCGCACCTCCGCCCGGAAGTAGAAGGTGGAGAGCAGCCAAAGCAGCGGCAGCATCTCGCGGATGTAGTCGGGGTCGCGGTCCTCGAGGCGACCGCCGACCCGGCCGGCCAGGCGGTCGCGCACGGCCCCGATCGCCTTCGAGGCAAATCCCTGCGGAGCCTCGGTGTAGTACATCGTTCGATCTTACGCCGGGCGAGCCAAGCGCGCCGACTCGCCGGCGGGCGCCGCGACTCCCGCCATGAAGGAGCGGACCAGCTCGTGGGTGCGCTCGGGCAGCTCGATCTGGGGGACGTGGCCACAGCCCGGCAGCACGACCTGCGCGGCCCCAGGAAGCGCCGACTCGACGTGACGGGAGAAGCCCGCGGGGACCAGCCGGTCCTCCTCCCCCCAGACGAACAGCGCCGGCGGACGCAGCAGCTCGAGCCGGCCCCAGAAGCCGCTCGGGCCGTGCGGCGCCTCCAGGTAGATCTGGCGCGCGGCGGCGTAGAAGGCGACGCGCCCGGCGCGCGTGCGGTGGGCGCGGAAGAACTCGTCCGCGGCGAGGTCGGCGATCGAGGGGTCGACCCGGTCGGGATGAGCGACCATCTGCCAGAAGCCGTCGCGCACCTGGCGCGGGCCGAAGACGGGCGGCAGCACGGCCAGCTCCGGGCGCAGGACGCGGACCAGCGGCGCCAGCCCGCGGCCGCGGCGAAATGCCAGCGAGGGCGCGAGCAGGCTGAGGCTGCGCACCCGGCTCGGCGCCCGCAGGCCGAGCTCCAGCGCGACGCGCCCGCCGAGCGAGTTGCCGACCAGGTCGGCGCGGTCGATCGCGAGCGCATCCATCAGGCGCAGCACGTGGCGGGCGAAGAAGGCGGGGTCGTAGGCGGCGAGCGGCTTCGAGGAGGCGCCGAAGCCGGGCAGGTCGATCGCGTGCACCGTGTGATCGGGCGAGAGCGCGGCGACGGTTTCGAAGAAGGAGCTCTTGGCGCCGCCGAGGCCGTGGATCAGGATCGCCCGGCGCGGGCCGTGGCCGGCGGTGAGGCAGGAGATCCGCGCCCCGCGCACCCGCACATCGTGCAGCCGCAACAGCGGCGGCCGGTCGTCGGGGAGCCGGAACAACCCCTCGAAGCCGACGGCGACATCGAGATCGCCGCGCGCCCAGAGGCGGCGCCGGCGGAAGGCGTCGAGGCCCGACAGGCGGCCCTCGCGCAGCTCCAGCCAGGTCGCCGAGTCGGTGCCGACGATCGCGTCGGGCTCGCCGCGGGGCGAGGTGCGGACCTTGCAGCGCCGGCCGCGCAGCTCCACCTGCCAGCTGCGGCCGAGGTCGGAGAGGCGGAGCTCGACCGTCGCCCGGCGGCCCTCCTCGCCGCCCAGGTAGCGCTCGGGCAGCGAAGCGAGCTCGTCCTCGACCTCCCGCAGCCGCCCGTTGCCTGTCGCCGGAGATCGCATCGCCCCCGGGACGGTAGCGCCCGCCCCCGTCTAGGCTAGCGCTCGGCCCGCAGGACGCCGCGCTCGGCGATCGCGCGGACGCCGCCGCCGAGGTCGAGCATCGCGGTGCCGGTGCGGCGCAGGGCGGCGACCTGATCGGCGTGGCGGGCGGCGCCGGCGACCGGGCGGCCGGCGGCGCGGTCGGCGAGCTGCTGGACGACGAGCCGGCGCAGCGCCGGCGGCAGCTCGGCCAGCCGCCCGAGTTCGATCGTGTCGCGGGGCGCGCCGCCCGAGCCGTCGAGCTCGGCGGCGACGAGAGCGTCGAGCACCTCGGCCTCGTCGCGCAGCAGCTCGGCGGTGCGCAGCACGTTGCGCGCCGCCGCCGGGTGGATGTCGGCGAGCGCCGCGGCGAGCCCGTGGCGCACGCGGTTGCGCGCGTAGGCGCCGCCGGCGTTGCTCGGGTCGTCGCGCCAGGCGAGACCGCGCTGCTCGCAGTAGGCGGTGGTCCGCTCGCGGGTGAAGCCGAGCAGGGGCCGCGCCAGCCTGCCGTCGCGCGGTTTCATCCCCAGCAGCGCGCGCCGGCTCGGCGAGGAGGCGAGCCGGTAGAGGATCGTCTCGACCTGGTCGTCGGCCGTGTGGCCGGTGGCGATCAGGCCGTCGGCGGCGAGGGCGAGCCGCGCCGCCGCGGCGTAGCGCGTGTCGCGCGCCCAGGCCTGCAGGTTGCCGGGGCCCTCCGGGCGCCGCGGCCGCTCGACCTCGAGCCGCACGCCGAGCTCCTCGCAGAGCGCCGCGCAGTGCTCCTCGTCGGCGCCGGAGTCGTCGCGCAGCCCGTAGTTGACGTGCAGCGCGGTGACCGCCTCGGCGCCGAGCAGCCGCGCCGCGAGGTCGAGCAGGCAGACCGAGTCCCGCCCCCCGGAGAGCAGCGCGACCAGCGGCGTGCCCGGCGGCAGCATGCCGCCCTCGCGCACCGCCTCGAGCATCGTCTCGCTGTCCATCTACGGACAGTGTTACGCGCGGCGCACGAGGTAGAGCGGCGTCGCCTCCGGGAAGCCCTTGAGGTGGACCTCGCCGATCGGCTCGCAGGCGAGGCCGCGCTCGCTCAGCGAGCCGGTGACGCTGTCGGTGACCAGGACCTCGCCGGCCTGGGCGCGGCCGACGACGCGGTGGGCGAGGTTGACCTGGGTGCCGAAGTAGTCGCCGTCGCGGTAGACGGCCGCGCCGTGGTGGATGCCGACCCGCGGCCGCGGCCGGTCGGGGAAGCGCTCGAGCAGGCCGACCGCCCACTCGGTCAGCGAGGTCGGTTCGGGCGAGACGACCATCACCTCGTCGCCGATCGTCTTCACCACGGTCGCCTCCGGCGGCAGCGTCGCCTCGACCGTCTCGACGAAGTTGTCGACCACGTCGAGCGCCTCGCGCTCGCCCTCCTCCTCGGTGTAGCGGGTGAAGCCGGTGAGGTCGATGAAGCAGAGGGCGACCGGCACCTGGCCCAGCTCGGAGACCACCGGCGCCGCGAGGTCGGTCTCCATGTGGCCGACCACGTCCTGCTCGAGGAAGAAGCGCAGGTAGCGCCGGTGCAGGTACTCGGTAAGCGGCGGCGCCAGCGGGAGCACGTCGCCCGCCAGCTCGCCCATCTCCTCGGCGATCTCCAGCTCCGGCAGGGCGTCGCGGATCATCGGCTCGTGCACGTAGAGGTGGAAGAGCCGCACCTCGGCGTCGGCGATCCGCCGCAGCGACTGCACGTAGACGCGGACGAGCTGCAGCAGGGCGACCAGCGGCAGCCCCGCGGCGAGCACGCGGGCGAGGTGGCGCAGCGCCATCAGGTCGTCGCGGCCGAGCCGCCGCTCGCGCCCCAGCGGCGTGCCGAGGATGACGAGGATGCGCTCGACCAGCTCCGGCTCCAGGCCGGTCTCGCGGGAGGCGTCCTCGAGCGTGACCAGCTCCTCGCGGTCGGGCAGCAGCTCCTCGACGAAGCCGAAGGCGAGGCGCCCCTCGCGGCCCGCCTGCCGCAGCTCCTCCAGCGAGTGGCCGCGTGCGCGCATCCGCGCCACGACGCGCGCCTGCGCCGCCGCGGCGGCGGTCCAGCGCCCCCGGCGCACCGGCAGGACCCTCTCCTCCGCCCAGCGCTTCAGCGTGCTGGCCGGCACGCCGGAGCGGCGCGACGCCTCACTCAGCGAGATCCGTTCGTCGGGCATCGCGCACGAGGCTAGACGTAAATGCCGACGGGCCGAATCCGGTCGCATTGCGACCGGATTCGGCCCGTCGGCGGTGCTCCCTTGCTTGACGGAGGCTTACGCGGGCACCTCCTCCTCGGAGTGCGCCTGCAACACCTCCTCGCCGCCCTCGCCGGTGCGGATGCGGATCGCCTCCTCGACCGGCAGGACGAAGATCTTGCCGTCGCCGACCTCGCCCGTGCGGGCGTGCTTGAGGATCGTCTCGACGACCAGCGGCTTGTCTTTGTCCTCGACCACGACCTCGAGCTTCAGCTTGGGCCGGACGTTGACGGTGAGCGTCGAGCCACGGTAGCGCTCGACGATCCCCTTCTGCCTGCCCGAGCCCTTGGCCTCGCTGATCGAGAGGGACGGAAAGCCCCGGTCGAGCAGCTCGGCCCTGATCGGCTCGAAAGCCTCGTGGCGAATGAACGCTTCTATCTTTTTCATGGCTTCGGAGCCTCCTGTCTAGGGTTTGGACGCGGCCATCTGGGCGGGCGCGGGCGCGGCTTGGCCGGCGCCGGCGCCCAGCGTGGCCGGCAATCCGGTCGAGTACTCCGGCTGCGGGATGAACTGCTCCGGGTATCCGTACATGCCGTGCGAGCTGATGTCCAGGCCCGCTTCCTCCTCCTCGTCGTCGACGCGCAGCCCGATCGTGCCTTTGATCAAGGCGAAGGTGACGATCGAGATCGCGAAGACGACTATGAAGGTAAAGAGCACGGCCAGTCCCTGCACGGCGAACTGGCCGAGGCTGGCGCTGAACGGCTCGCTGCCGAACACCGAGTACCAGAGCCCCGGCGCCGCGCCTTCGCTGACCAGCCGCGCGGAGCCGAAGATTCCGACCGAGAGCGTCCCCCAGATGCCGGCCAGGCCGTGCGCCGAGAGCGCGCCGACCGGGTCGTCGAGGAGCCTGTCGATCGCCAGCACGGCGAAGACGACGAGCAGCCCGGCGACGAAACCGATGATCGGCGCCGCCCAGTACTCGACGAAGCCCGACGGGGCGGTGATGCCGACCAGGCCGGCGATCGCGCCGTTGCCGGCCATGCCGACGTCGAGCGTGCGGCTCTTCAGGTAGACGGCGAGCGAGGCGCCGATCACCCCTGCGGCGGCGGCGAGCTGGGTGTTCAGCATGACCTCGCCGAAGAAGTTGCCGGCGGTTTCGAAGGTCGAGCCCCCGTTGAAGCCGAACCAACCGATCCAGAGGATGATCACGCCGAGGCCGACCAGCGGCATCGAGTGGCCCGGGATCACGCGCGGTTTGCCGCCGGCGTCGTACTTGCCCTTGCGAGGGCCGAGCAGCAGCAACGCCGCCAGCGCGCCGACCGCGCCGGTGAGGTGGACGACCGAGGAGCCGGCGAAGTCCATCACCGGCTTGCCGCCGATGTCGGAGAGCAGGCCGCCGCCCCAGACCGCGTGCGCGACCAGCGGGTAGATCACCGCGCCGAAGACGACCGCGTAGATCACATAGGCGCCGAACCTGATCCGCTCCAGCGTCGTCCCCCAGACGATCGCCAGCGAGACCGCGCAGAAGGCGAGCCCGTAGAGCATCAGCATCGCCGTTTCGCCGCTGACCGCTTCGCCCGCGACCGTCTGGTCGAAGTGGAAGAAGAAGCCGCTGTCGCCGAAGAAGTCGTTGCCGCCGCCTTCCGCGATGCCGTAGCCGATCGCCCACCAGGCGATCGTGCAGAGCGCCAGGTTGATCAGGATCTTGGCCACGCCGGTGCCGGCGTTCTTCTGCCTCGAGAAGCCGATCTCGAGGAACATGAAGCCGGCCTGCATGAGGAAGACCAACACGGTCGCGACTGCGACCCAGGCCATGTTTAGCTCACTGACTATCTGTGGCATCTCTGGAACTGCCTCCTAGCCCGCCGGAGCATCGCCCGGCGATCGCGGTTGAACGAGCTGAGGCGAAGGTAGGGGCGGGGCGGCGAGCCGTGTTTGGACGGATGGAGCAAATCCGCCGGCGCGATTTCTCCCTCTGGGAAGGTCGGTCGCCCGGGCTCGGGTGCGGCTATCGTGCGCGCCGCCGTGCCGCTGCGCCTCAGACCGACCGCGCCGATCGCCCCCGCCGCGATCCTCGTCGGCGATCCCGGCCGGGCGCTGCTGCTCGCCCAGGAGCTGCTCGAGCAGCCGAAGATGAGCAACCACGCGCGGGGGCTCTGGGGCTACGGCGGCCGCACCGCCGAGGGCGAGAGCCTGACGATCCAGGCGACCGGGATCGGCGGGCCGAGCGCCGCGCTGGTGCTCGCAGACCTGGCCGAGCTCGGGGTCGAGCGGGCGGTGCGGGTCGGCACCTGCGTCGCCTTCGGCGACGCCGCGCGCCCCGGCGAGCTGCTCGCGGTCGAGGCGGCGCTCGCCGTCGGCGGCAGCGCCGCTTCGTTCGGCGCAGCGGCCGGGGAGACGGTCGCGCCGCAGCCGCAGCTGCACCGGCGGCTGGGCGCCGCGCTCGGGGATGAGGCCCGTGCGGCGACGGTCGCCAGCCTCGACACGATGCCCGCCCACCCGCGGGCAGCGGCCGGCGCCGCGGCCGCCGACATGCAGACCCTCGCCGTCCTCGCCACCGCCCGCGGGCTCGAGGTCGCCGCCGCCGCGGTGCTCGTGGCCACCGGCGCGGAGGGGGGCGAGACGCCGGCGGACGAGCTCCTGGAGGAAGCCGCGACGAGAGCCGGGAGGGCGGCCGCCGAGGCTCTATCTAACCCTAAAGTCGAGGGTTAGACTTAATCTTCGGAGGCGGAGTCGGCGGTGGCCCGGCGCCGCTCGGCGGCGATTTCGCGCCGCAGGCCGCCGACCTCGCGCGAGACCCGGTCGAGCTCGTCCTCGACCTCGTCGAGGCGCTGCGACATCGAGCGCAGGCGCCGCTCCAGGCGCTCGACGTCGCCGGCCGTGGGAACGTTGAGCGCCGCCAGCGCCGCGTGCTGGGCCTCGACCGCCTTCTCGCGCGCGCCGAAGGCCGCGGCGACGGCGTTCTCGAGCACGTGGCTGTCGAGCAGCGCCTGCGCCAGCTCGCCGATCGCCTGCTCGCTGCGCCTCCGCAGGCCCTCCTGATCGTCCTCGTATTCGCTTTCGTAGCTCACCCGCGACACCTTAGAGGCTCGGCTCTGCCGCCGGGCTTCCCGGCCACCCGCGGCGACTTTCGCCCGGCCCATCCGGCGCGGCTGAAAAGCTGCGCGGCCACAGGCATGGAACGACGGTTGATTAAGGGCATGTTGGGGGGCGGCGAGACTCGTTGCACGCATCCGCACAACTCAGTACGTTGGGCAGGCTGGATGCTTGGGGAGAGGGAGAACACGGGCGGGGATCTGCTCGTGCAGGCAGGGAGTGCAAACGCGAACGCATGAGACAGAAGCTCGCACTGATCATCGCGCTGGCCGGATTCGCGGTCGTCACCGCGCTCGGCGTCGGCATGGCGGGCGCCGACCCCTCGGCCGGTCTCGCTGAGAGTCAGGCCACCCAGGGCCTCTCGACCACCCCGGCGCTCGCGGCGCCGTCCGCCGAAACGCCGGCCTGCTCCAACGGCCTCGACGACGACGAAGACGGGCTCACCGACCTCGAAGACCCCGATTGCGAATCGGCCGAAGACGCGAGCGAGGAAGCCGAAGAAGCGCAGGGCGGAGGCGGCGACGAGCCCGCCGCGCCGGGGGAAGGCGGGCAGCACGGGCCGCCGCAGAACGAAGGCGAGGCGAAGGTCCAGAGCGGCGCCGGGCTCGCCGCCTCCGAAGCCGGCGACGAAACCGGCAAGGGGGTCGAGCGCAACCAGAGCCTCGGCGGCCACGACCGGGGAGGCGGCGTCGAGGCGCCGCCCGCGACCGCCGGCGTGCAGGCGCCCAAGCGGGGCGGCGACGGCGGCTCGCAGTTCGGCCAGGGCGGCGCGCCGACCGGCGCCAACCCCGGCGCGACGATCGCGACCTTCGGCCCGGCCCCGATCGGCGTCCCCAACTTCGTCATCGACTCCTTCGAGATCCCGCCCTTCCTGCTGCCGATCTACCAGGCCTGCGGGACCCAGTACGGGGTCCCGTGGGAGGTGCTGGCGGCGATCAACAAGATCGAGACCGCCTTCGGCACGAACCTCAACGTCTCCAGCGCCGGCGCAGTCGGCTGGATGCAGTTCCTGCCCTCGAGCTGGGCGACCTACGGCGTCGACGCCAACGGCGACGGGCGCAAGGACCCCTACAACCCGGTTGACGCGATCTGCGGCGCCGCGCGCTACCTGCGCGCGGCGGGGGGCCGCAAGGATCTCTACGGGGCGATCTTCTCCTACAACCACGCCGACTGGTACGTCCAGGAGGTGCTGCTCTACGCCCGCGCTTACGGCAAGCTGCCGGCCGACCTGGTCGGCTCGCTCACCGGGCTGACCGAGGGGGCGCACTTCCCGGTCGCCGCCGACGCGCGCTACGCGGACGAAATCTCTGCCCGCGCCGCGCTGAGCGAGGCGACGCCGCAGCAGCGCGACGAATACGGCAACGCCGCCAAGGTGATCTCCTCCTCGCCGACCCGCCGCGGGATCAACATCTACGCCCGCCAGGGCTCGCCGGTAGTCGCCGTGAACGACGGCACGATCGTCAAGCTGGGCCGTTCGAAGCGACTCGGCCGCTACGTGATCCTGCGCGACGCCTACGGCAATCGCTACATCTACGCCCGGCTCGGCGCGATCGTGCGCAAGCGCCGCCGCGTGGTCACGCCGACCGGCAAGGAGAAGAGGGTCCCGGTCGACAGCCAGAACATCCGCCCGCGGCTCTACGCGCTGCCCGGGCGCAGCGGCGGTGAGCGACCGGCGGGGGCCGCGGTCGACAGCGCCGCCGCGAAGGGCGCCGACGGAACCCTAAGGGTCGGGTCGAGGGTTATAGCGGGGACCGAGCTGGGGACGATCGGCGGGCCCGAGAACGGCGTCGACCCGCACCTCAACTTCGCCATCCGCCCCGCCGGCAAGGGCGCTCCGAGGATCGACCCGAAGCCGATCCTCGACGGCTGGAAGCTGCTCGAGGCGACCGCCATCTACCGTGCCAAGGGCAAGAACCCGCTGACCAACCAGCTCGACGGCGCCGGCGTCCTGCTGCTCTCCAAGGAGGCGCTGACGCGCCGCGTGCTCGCCGACAAGCACCTCGACATCTACGAGTGCGGCCGCAACGACATCGCCGCCGGCAGGATCGACCGCCGGGTGCTGGCAACGCTCGAGTACCTGGTCTCGAAAGGCTTCCAGCTCGGCGTGACGTCGCTGGAGTGCGGGCACGGCTACCTGACCAGCTCGGGCAACGTCTCCGAGCACTCGAGCGGCGACGCGGTCGACATCCCGACGATCAACGGCGTGCCGGTCACCGGCCACCAGGGCCCGGGGACGCTGACCGACGAGCTGATCCGCACCGTCCTGCAGCTGCAGGGGACGATGCACCCGCACCAGGTGATCTCGCTCGAGGACCTGCCGGGCGACACCAGCTTCGCGATGGCCGACCACTACGACCACGTGCACATCGGCTTCCGCCCGCTGGGCGGCGCCTTCGGCCAGCAGTTCAACGCCCTGCTGGGGCCGAAGCAGTGGCTGCGCCTGACCAAGCGGCTCGAGGGCATCCGGAACCCACGGGTGCCGGCGGCGCCCTCGCGGTTCGCGCTGCCCGACAGTTCGAAGGGCCGCTGAGCCAGTTCTTCGGATTCGTCCAGTTCGAGCTCCCGGGCGAGCTCGGTCTCCCCGACGGTCGCTACCTCGCCCGCGACGAGTCCGGCGAGCGCGTGCTGGTGGTCGAGACCCTGTCCGCGCCTCCCCCGCCGCGGCGCCGGCGGCGCAAGCCGCGGGCGGACGACCCCGGCGCCGAGCCTGCGCCGCTTCCGCTGACCCGCGCAACCGCCGTGCGAGCGCACGAGCCGTTCGAGTCGAGCGATCGGGCCGAGCGCTGGCTGAACGAGACGCTCGCCGAGGAGGAGAAGACCGACGCGGCGATCGCCGAGGCGCTCGAGCTGCTCAACCGGGCGCTGCACGCGAACGCGGTGGCAAGCGGCACGCCGGGCCGTGAGCTGCGCGGCGAGCATGCGACGAGCGTGCGAATCGGACATGGCAGCGGCAAGGAGGTGGCGTCCGGGCGCTTCTCCAGCGCCCGCGAGGTCGATCTGCGCAGCGGGCGCTCGCAGCGCCGTAAGCGCGAGGAAGAGCTGCGCCCGCAGGAGCGCGTCGCCGCCGTGCTCGGCGGCCGCGAGCGCCTCAACGCCTGCGAGACCCTCCTCCTCCGCGCCCGCGCCGACCTCGACGCGGGCCGCAACCGCGAGGCGGCCCTGCAGCTCCGGGTGGGCCTCGAGGCCCTGCTGGTAGAGCTCGACGGCGCCCTGTCCGACCCGGGCCATGAGGAGGACATGGCCCAACTGCAAACGCGCAGAAGCGAGGCGGGCGACGCCGCGAACGAAGCCCTACGAGGCGAACTCAGCTCCCCCAACCTAAGCTCAGCAAGGGAGCTGCTCGACCTCTGCGAGCGCGTCTTACGCCGTCGTCGAGTCTTACGCGGCTGACGCGGGGATGCTCTCGAACCGGCGGATACTCGAGAACGCGATCTAATTAGATCGCGTCTTGTCGGGGCGAGAGCATCCCCGCGGCAGCCGCCCACCCTCACAGCGAAAGCCGTCTCGCCACCACCCCGTCGAGCAGCGACTCGGCGATCTCGTGCGCCTCCTCGAGCGCGATGCCCTCCAGCGAGGGGACGCCGATCACGGTCAACCCGGCGGCCCGGGCGGCGGCGACGCCGGTCGGCGAATCCTCGAGCGCGACCACCTCCGGCCCGGCATCGACGCCGAGACGGCGGCAGGCCTCCAGGTAGGGATCGGGGGCGGGCTTCGGGGCGGCGACTTCGTGGGCGCTGATCACGACGTCGAAGCGGTCGTGGAAGCCGACGATCTCCAGCGAGCGCCGCACGAAGGCGAGCGGCGAGTTGGAGACGAGGCCGAGCGGGGTGCCGCGTCGCTTCAGCTCGTGCAGCAGCTCGCGGGCGCCGACCATCGCCTCCACCCCGTGCTCGAGCTCGGCGACGACCAGCTCGTTGAGCTCCTCGATCAGCGCGGCGGCGCGGCCGGGTTCCCGCAGGCGGCGCTCGAGGATGCCGCCGGCGACCTCCGCCGAGGCGCCGACCAGCTCGCGCTTGTTCGCCGGCGTGAAATCGAGCCCGCGGCGCGCGAAGAGGTCGCGCTCGGCCCGCGTCCAGACCGACTCGGTGTCGAGCAGGAGGCCGTCATTGTCGAAGATGACGGCTGTCAGCGAGGTTGCGCTCATCCGCGGCGGCCCAGGCTCGCGAGCAGGGCGTCCAGCTCCTCGTCGACCTCGCCCTCGAGCTTCAGCTCGGCCGCCTCGTCGTAAGGGGTGGCGCCCTTGGTGACGATCGCCAGCCTGCCGCCGGCCGAGAGGGTCAGCTCGGGCAGGGCGGCGACCGGGTGCACGACCAGCGAGCTGCCGACGCAGAGCATCAGGTCGGCGCTCGCGGCGAGCTCCTGCGCGCGCCGCATCGCCGCCTCGGGCAGCATCTCGCCGAACAGGACGACGTCGGGTTTCACCCCGCCCCCGCAGTCGGCGCAGACCGCGACGCCCTCGGCGTCGAACAGCGCCTCGACCTCCTCCAACCCGTACGACCTGTCGCAGCCGCGACAGGTCGAAGCAGCGATCGAGCCATGCACCTCGACCACCTCGCGCGAGCCGGCGGCGCGGTGCAGGCGGTCGACGTTCTGCGTGATCACGCCCGCGAGCAGGCCGCGGCGCTCCAGCTCGGCCAGCGCCTCGTGCGCGCGGTTCGGCCGTTTGTCGCCCAGCGCCTGGAAGCGCGGCCGGTAGTAGGACCAGAAGCGCGCCGGGTCGCGCTCGAAGACGTCGATGTGCGCGACCTCCATCGGGTCGACGTTCGCCCACAACCCGGTCCCCGGCGTGCGGAAGTCCGGAATCCCCGACGGCACCGACACCCCGGCCCCGGTGAGCGCCACCGTCCGCCGCGACGCCCGCACGAGCCCCGCCAGCCCCTCCGCCGACGGGCCGATTTGTCGACTCCGAGTCGACAAATCGGCCCGTCGGCCCGCAGTTGTTAGCTGCCGCTCCATTTCGGGGTTCGTTTGGTTAGGAAGGCGGCGATGCCCTCTTTGGCGTCCTCGCTGCTGAAGGCGGTGGCGAAGGCCTGCTTCTCGGCCTCGATGCCCTCGTCGAGGTCGCCCTTGTGCGAGGCGCTCTTGATCTGGCCGCGGGCGATCGGCGCCTGGCCGGCCAGCTTGCGCGCCCACATCAGCGCCGTCTCGAACAGCTCGTGGTCGGGCACGACGCGGTTGGCGAGCCCGGCGTCGAGCGCCTCGCCGGCGAGGATCGCGTCGCCGACCAGGTTCATCTCCAGCGCCTTGTTCGGGCCGACCAGGCGCGGCAGCCGCTGCGTGCCGCCGAAGCCGGGGACGATGCCGAGCTTGATCTCGGGCTGGCCGAAGACCGCCGCCTCGGCGGCGATCCGCACGTCGCAGGCCATCGCCAGCTCACAGCCGCCGCCGAAGGCGATCGAGTTGACCGCGGCGACCGTCGCCGTGCTCTCGGCGCCCATCTCGCGCAGCAGCGCATGCGCGGTGTGCAGCAGCTCCTCGCCCGCGCCATCGTCCATCGCCGTGAACGCCTTGATGTCGGCGCCGGCCGAGAAGACGACCGGGATCGAGGAGGCGACGACCATCGCGCCCACCTCGCCGTCGGCCTTGACCTTCTCCCAGACGGCGCCCAGATCGCGGATCACGTCGGGGGAGATCGCGTTCATCGGCGCGTTGGCTAGCCAGGCGATCGCGACGTCGCCGCGCGTCTCCAGCTTCACCGTCTCCGGCTGCTCGCCCTCGTCGGGCTGCGGGTAGGGGTAGAAGCCCTGGCCCGACTCGAGCCCCAGCCGGCCCTGGGCGACGAGCCGCTTCAGCAGCAGCGGCGGCGCGAAGCGCTCGCCGTGCTTCTCCTCCAGCCGCTCGATCCGCTCGAGGATCTCGTCGAGCCCCTCGAGGTCGGCTTTCCAGAACGGCGGGAAGAGCCCTTTGCGCGGGTCCAGCCCGGCCCCGGCCATCATCCCGAGGTCGATGTCGCGGACCGAGCAGACGCCCTCCTCGACCAGCAGGCAGGCCTCGATCAGGGCGCGGCCGGTGAACATCGCGACCAGCTCCTCGGCGTCGGGCTCGGCCTCGCCGGGGACGTTCTGCTCGCCCTCCTCGAAGAAGCCCTCGCCGCCGCTCTTGGCGCCGAGCTTGCCGTCGGCGACCAGGCCCTGCAGGCCCTCGTGGACGTAGAAGCTCTCGCCGTAGGAGTCGTGCAGGTGCTCGGCGACGTGCAGCACCGTGTCGAGGCCGAGCAGGTCGGTGAGGAAGAAGGGGCCCATCGGCGCCGCTTTGGCGCCGGCGATCGCCTCGTCGATCGCCTTCAGCGATAGGCCCTGGGTCTCCTGGGCGCGCCAGATCTCCCCCATCGTCGCCATCAGCACCCGGTTGACGACGAAGCCGGGGACCTCGCCGCAGACGATCGGCTGCTTCTTGATCGCCTGGGCGAAGTTGTAGGCGGCGGTCGCGGTCTCCTCGGAGCTGTCCTCGCTGGCGATCACCTCGACCAGCGGCATCACCGAGGCGGGGTAGAAGAAGTGGAAGCCGACGACCTTGTCGGGCCGCAGGGTCGCTTCGCCGATCTCGGTGATCGAGAGCGAGGAGGTGTTGGAGGAGAGGATCGCGTGGCCCGGGGTCGCCGCGTCGAGCTCGCGGAAGACCGCCTGCTTGATCTCCATCTTCTCCGGCACCGCCTCGACGACGAAGTCGACGTCGCCGAACTCCGCGTAGCTGGTCGTCCCGACGATCAGCCCCATCACCTCGGCGAGGCGGGCGTCGGCCTGCTCCTGGGTCAGCTTCTCCTTCTCGACCAGGCGGGCGAGCTGGCCCTCGGTGACGGCGCGGGCTTTCTCCACCGCCGCGTCGACGAACTCCTGGTCGATGTCCTTGACGACGACGGGGATGTCGGAGGCGGCGATCGCCTGCGCGATCTCGCCGCCCATGGTGCCGCCGCCGACGACGGCGGCCTTGGAGACGAACATTTCGGTGGCTTCCTCCGGTTAGTTGACCGGGGAAGGCTATAGCCGCGGCAGATGTTGCTGCCTTTCCCCCACGCGGGTGCGGAAGAGGCAGCAATCGACGCATCCTCCCGCGCGGACAACGGCCGGGGGGGATCGTTGTACCTCCGTACAAAGGCATTTTCGCGGCGCTCCCATTAGGCTCCCTTGGCTCTTTCAAACGAAGCGAGGAACAGACACAGCCGATGACTCGAATCCGCCCGCAGAACGTGACCGCAGCGCAGTGGAGCTCCAACGGAGAGGCCCTCGGCGCGATCGACCTGACCCTGCCCGAGAACAACCCGTTCGGCGCCAACGTCTTCTCCGTCGCCGTGCAGCGCGAACGGCTGCCGGACGACGTGTTCGAGAAGCTGCAGGCGACGCTCGAGCACGGCGAGGCGCTCGACCCGGGTCTCGCCGACGCGGTCGCCGAGGCGATGAAGGAATGGGCGCTGGAGAACGGCGCGACCCACTTCACCCACATGTTCCAGCCGCTGACCGGCGCGACGGCGGAGAAGCACGACTCCTTCTTCGAGCCCTCCGGCGAAGGCCAGGCGCTGGCCGGCTTCTCCGGCAAGGAGCTGGTCCAGGGCGAGCCCGACGCCTCCTCCTTCCCGACCGGCGGCGTCCGCGCGACCTTCGAGGCGCGTGGCTACACCGCCTGGGACCCGACCTCCCCCGCCTTCATCCTCGAGAACCCGAACGGGGCGCTGCTCTGCATCCCGACCGCCTTCGCCTCCTGGACCGGCGAGGCGCTCGACGCGAAGATCCCGCTGCTGCGCTCGATGGACGCGCTCTCGCGCTCGGCGATCAAGGCGCTGCGGCTGCTCGGCGACGAGGACGCGAAGCGCGTCTTCACCACCGTCGGCCCCGAGCAGGAGTACTTCCTGATCGACGAGCAGTACTACTTCGAGCGGCCCGACCTGATCGCCACCGGGCGCACCCTGTTCGGCGCCAAGCCGCCGAAGGGCCACGAGCTCGACGACCACTACTTCGGCTCGATCCCCGAGCGCGTCCTGGCCTGCATGCTGGAGACCGAGTTCGAGCTGCGCAAGCTCGGCATCCCGGTGAAGACGCGCCACAACGAGGTGGCGCCGGCGCAGTACGAGATCGCGCCGGTGTTCGAGAACTCCAACGTCGGCTCCGACCACCAGCAGCTGATGATGCAGACGCTGGAAGGCGTCGCGCGCCGCTACGGCCTCGTCTGCCTGCTGCACGAGAAGCCCTTCGCCGGGGTCAACGGCTCGGGCAAGCACAACAACTGGTCGATGGGGACCGACAGCGGCGACAACCTGCTCGACCCGGGCGACACGCCGGCCGACAACATCCACTTCCTCTTCTTCTGCGCCGCGGTGATCCAGGCGGTGAACAAGCACCAGGGCCTGCTGCGCGCCTCGGTCGCCAACATCGGCCAGGACCACCGGCTCGGCGCCAACGAGGCGCCGCCGGCGATCATCTCGATCTTCCTCGGCGCCGAGCTGGAGAAGGTGTTCGATGCGATCGCGACCGGCGAGGGCGATCCGCACACGCCGGCATCGTTCCTCGAGCTGGGCGCGACGGTGCTGCCGAAGCTGCCGATGCACGGCGGCGACCGCAACCGCACCTCGCCGTTCGCCTTCACCGGCAACAAATTCGAGTTCCGGGCGCTGGGGTCGAGCATGTCGCTCGCCTTCCCCAACACGGTGCTCAACACGATCGTCGCCGAGGCGATCGACGAGCTCGCCGGCAAGCTCGAGCAGAAGACGAGCGCCGGCGAGGACGTGGCGACGTCCGTGATCGAGCTGGTCAAGGAGAGCTACAGCGCCAACAAACAGGTCTGCTTCGGCGGCGACAACTACGACGAGGCCTGGCACGCCGAGGCCGAGCAGCGCGGGCTGAAGAACCTGCGCACGACGCCGGACGCGCTGCCGGAAGTGCTCAGCGACCAGACGGTACGCGCGTTCGAGGACTACGACGTGCTCTCCAAGCGCGAGCTCGAGTCGCGCTTCGAGGTCTGGATCGAGCAGTACTCGATCCGCGCCAACATCGAGGCGGAGACGACGCAATCGATCGCCAAGACGATGATCCTCCCGGCGGCCCTGCGCTACATGGCGCTGATCCGCGAGTCGGGCCGCGCCGAAGGCGTCGCGGGCGAGGTCGAGGCAGGGCTCGACACGCTCGCTCAGGCGCTGGCCGAGCTCGAGGAGGCGAACGCCTACCCGGACGAGCTCGAGGGCCTCGAGCTGGCGGTCCACGCCCGCGATAAGCAGCTAGCGGCGATGGCCAGGGTGCGCGCGGCGGCCGACAGGCTGGAGAAGGTCGTCGCCGACGACCTCTGGCCGCTGCCCAAGTACGAGGAGATGCTGTTCATCAAGTAGGGGCTGGGCCGGGCGGGCCCGAAAACCCCGGGCCGCCGTGCAAGGGATTTAGGTCGGCGAGGAGCTCGAGCAGGCGAGGCTCGGGCTCCTCGTCGTCTATGACCACCGCGGTTCCCGGCCAGCCGTAGCGCAGGTAGCGCTCGTAGGCGCGGGGCGAGCTGCGGTCGGGCTCGTAGATCCAGGAGCCGGTGTTCCAGTAGCGGGTGCGCGAGTCGGCGCTCGAGCGCACGCCGGCGAGCGGCTGGTGGGTGTGGGCGAAGACGATGCGGTCGCTGCGCTCGCGCCAGCCGAGGTTGGTGACGACCTGGGCGAACGCCTCGAGCGCCTGCTCGGAGGGGTCGCTGGGCGAGACGACGCTGGCCGACGGGTAGAGCGGACGCTCCTCTTCCCCGCCCGGCGCCGGGCGTTCGCCCCTGAGCAGGCGCAGGCCGCGCAGCGGCAGCTTCAGCGCCGACTCCAGCCTGCCGGCCCGCTGCGCGGCGCGGAAGACGTTGCGCTGGGCGTGCGTGCCGTGCGGCATCTGCGCGGCGATGTAGAGCCACTCGGTGAGCAGGGTGATCACCGACTCGTAGTCCTCGACCGTCCGCGGCTGCTCCGGCCCGCCGGCGGCGATCCCCCAGAGCGTGCGCGTGAGCAGCCGGCTGCCGCGCGAGCCGGTCAGCCGGGCATGCGGGTCGAGGTAGTGGCCGTGGGTGCAGAGCACGCCCGCGAACTCGTAGGTCGGGTAGGCGATCTCGACTTCCACCCCCGGCAGGCGGCGGCTGAGGAAGGAGCGGAAGAACCCCGGACCGGGCCCGGAGGCGCCCTCGCCCGAGACCGCCAGCCCGTGCGCCTCGGCGAGGTCCGGCGGCGGCGCGCCGCCGGCCAGCGCCGCCTCCAGCCGGTTCTCGGCGTCGCGGTGGACCAGGTGGTGGTCGTGGTTGCCGGCGAGGAAGACGAGCCGCTTGCCGGGCAGCTTCTCGGCGATCAGCCGCAGCAGCCCGTCGGAGGCCTCGACCGCGTCGCCGACCGAGCCGAAGAGGAAGTCGAACAGGTCGCCGAGGAAGATCAGCTCGTCGACACCCTCCAGCGCCGGCGCCAGCCGCTCCAGGTAGACCTGCTCGCGCAGCAGGTCGCGTCCCGTCCAGGCGCCGAAGTGGGTGTCGGAGATGACCAGCGCGCGGCTCACGCGCGGGACAGTACCCGCATCTCCAGGCCTCCCCTGGGCGAGAGCGTCGGCATCTGGCGCACCGTCATCGTGCGGCCCGGCAGCGCGTCGAGGCGCAGCCGCTGCAGCAGCATCGTCGCCACCAGCTTCACCTCGGTCTGGCCGAAGCGCTTGCCGATGCAGATCCGCTGCCCGCCGCCGAAGGGGACGTAGGCGCCGCGCGGCAGCGCCGCCTTGCGCTCCGGCGTGAAGCGCTCGGGGATGAACGCCTCGGGGTCCGGGAAGACCTCGGGGATGCGGTGGCTGGCCCAGGAGCAGTAGTTGACGTAGGCGTCGCGCGGCGCCGTGTAGCCGCCGAACTCGAACTCGCGCACGGCGCGGCGCGGGCCGATCCAGGCCGGCGGGTAGAGCCGCAGCACCTCGTCGAGCACCATCTCGAGGTAAGGCATCTCGCGCTCCAGCCGGTCGATGTCCGGGGGGTCGCCGCCGAGCACGTCGTCCTGCTCGGCGAGGAGCTTCTCGACCACCTCGGGGTGGCGGGCCAGCTCGTGCATCATGAAGCTCAGGGTCGAGGTCGAGGTGTCGTGGCCGGCGAACATCAGGGTCATCGCCTGGTCGCGCACCTCGCGGTCGGTGAACGCCTCGCCGCCCTCGCCGCGGGCGCCGAGCAGCAGGCTGAGGATGTCCTGGCGCTCCGCGTCGGGCGCGGCGCGGCGGCGCTCGATCTCACCGAAGACGATCTCGTCGAGCACCTTGCGCGAAGTGATGAGTCTGCGCCAGGGCGAGCCGGGGCCGCGCAGCAGCCGCCACTGGTAGTCGATCCCGTAGAAGCCGAGCGCGCGCTCGAAGTGGTGGGCGGCCGCGGCGCCCTTGCCCGCCTCGTCGGGATCGAGCCCGAGCAGGGCCCGCATCGCGATCCGCATCGCCAGGTTGCGCATCCAGTCATAGACGTCGACCACGCCGCCGGGGCGCAGCCGGCCGATCGCAGCGTCCGCCTCGGCGGTCATCGCCTCCACCGAGGAGGTGAGCTGGCGCCGGTGGAACGCGGGCATCATGATCGCCCGCGCGCGGTCGTGGTAGTCGTCGTCGATCGTCAGCAGGCCGTCGCCGAGCAGCGGGATCAGGTCGCCGAAGCTCGACTCGCGCCAGTGAAAGTTCTCCGGGTGGGCGACGGTGACGAAGTTGTTCGCCTCCGGGCCGAGCATGAAGATCACCCTGGTGTGCAGCAGGCGCATGCTGAAGATCGGCCCGTGCTCTTCGTAGGCGCCGAGCAGGATCGGCAGCGGATCGTGGGCGATCTGGTGCGTGCGGGCGAGGCTGAAGTCGTTCGGCCCGGGCGGGAACTTGCCCCTCCCCCGCCACTCGGCGAGCACGTCTTCGGCAACCCGCCGCACCGGGTTGGGCGAGAGCTGCCGCGGTTTGGCGACGGGCACTGCGGTCTCGACCGGCATCGCCCTGATCCTAGCTGGCTGACCGGCCAGGGACCGTGGTCGAGCTTTGGCCCGCATAGCGGCACAAAGCTCGACCACGGTGGGTCAGGAGGAGGAGGCGGCGAGCTGGCCGCAGGCGGCGTCGATCTCGCGGCCGCGGGTGAGCCGCACGGTGGCGGCGAGCCCGTGCTCGGCGAGCACGGCGCGGAAGCGCTCGATCCGCTCGGGCGAGGAGCCGTCGTAGGCGCCGGTCGGGTTGTAGGGGATCAGGTTGACCTTGTAGGCGCTGCGGTCGAGCAGGGCGGCGAGCTCACGCGCGTGCTCGGGCAGGTCGTTGACCTCGCTCAGCATCACGTACTCGACGAAGACCTTGCGGCGGCGGCGCGACCGCCAGCGCTCGCAGGCGGCGAGCACCTCGGCCAGCGGGTAGCGCTCGTTGACCGGCATCAGCTGCGAGCGCAGGCCGTCGTTCGGCGCGTGCAGGGAGAGCGCCAGGGCGATCGGCATCCCGGTCTCGGCCAGCCGGTCGATGCCCGGGACCCAGCCGACGGTCGAGATCGCCGTGCGGCGGTGCGTGACGCCGAGCTCGGGCAGCCGTTCGCAGGCCTCGAGCACCGCGTCGACGTTCATCGTCGGCTCCCCCATGCCCATGAAGACGACGTGGTCGATGTCTTCGACGCGGCGGAAGTGCAGCGCCTGGTCGAGGATCTCGTCGGCGCTGAGGTTGCGGCCAAAGCGCATCTGGCCGGTGGCGCAGAAGGTGCAGGTCAGCGGGCAGCCGGACTGCGAGGAGAGGCAGACCGAGCGGCGCCCGTCGCGGTAGCGCATCAGCACCGCCTCCAGCGGCCGGCCGTCGCCGGTGTGGAAGAGCGCCTTGACCGTGCCGTCGTCGGACTTCGCCTCGGCCCGCAGCTCCAGCGTCGAGAGCGGCACGGCGTCCGCCAGCCGCTCGCGCAGGGCGGCCGGCAGGTTGGTCATCTCGGCGTAGGACCCCGCCCCGCGCGCCACCCACTCCCAGACCTGGGAGGCGCGGTAGGACGGCTCGCCGGCCTCGGCGAGCGCCTGCGTCAGGAGGGCGCGATCCACGCCCCGAGCGTAGCGGGGCGGCTACTGGGAGGGCGGCGTCTGCTGGTCGGGCGGCAGCGGCGGCGGCATCTCGGTCGACGGCGCGGGCGGGGGCTCCTGCCCGGGCAGCGCCTCCGCTTCCTGGCGCCAGATGTCGTTGAGCGAGACCTGGATGTAGGCCCAGAGGCCGGGCGAGAGCAGCAGGTAGAGGATGATCGCGATCCAGCCGTTCAGCGGCTCCTTGCCGGCGAGGCCGGAGGCCTGCATGACGCGCTTCGTCCCGCGCCAGTAGGTGATCAGCGCCGGGACGATGATCAGCCCGCCCGGGAACAGCGCCAGCAGCGAGTTGGTCGGGTTCTGGCCGAGGTCGTAGCCCTTGGCCTTGCCGTAGTCGCTCAGCTCGCGGTTGATCCGGTACCACCAGACCAGGTGGTAGATGCCGAGCGTGACGATCGGCAGCAGGGCGGCCGCCCAGGGGCTGCGGACCTTCACCTCCGACTCGGCGCCGCGGATCTTCATCTCATAGGCCATGCGGGAGCTCCGTTCTGGAAGGGGGAGACAGTGGGGCGACCTTAAACCCGGAAGCCCGCGCTGGCAACCCCGGCCCCAGCGGGCTCAACCCAGCGCCGCGCGCAGGCTCGCGCCGTCCATCCCCTCCACCCGCACGACCTTGTCGCGCGACTTCTCGCCGCGCGCGACGCTGACCCGCGAGGGCGCCACGCCGACTCGCTTGGCGATCAGCCTGCAGAGCGCCTTGTTCGCCTTGCCGTCGACCGGCGGGGCCGTCACCTTCGCCTGCAACACCCCGTCGCGCATCCCGTCCAGCTCGTCCCTGCTGCCGCGCGGCTTGAGTCGAACCTCGATCTGGGTGACGGCCATCGGTACGACTCAGCCCCTTGGCCGGTCCGCTTTCTCCCTGACACCCCTGATCACAACCACGGTAGGCTAGCATGCACTTATGACAAAACATTTCTCCGTCGGTGTCCCGGCATCGGGCGATGGGCCTCTCGTTGCAAAAGCGGCGCGTAATTTTTCGATTCTGCGCGCCACTCGCGCGTCTGCGCCGGAGAGGCTCGTGGCGTGGAGACGACCCTTCTCATCGCTGGAGTAATTCTGGAACGCGCGGCCATAACTGCGGGCTTCCTGGCGGCGGTGATCGCCATCGGTGGGTTCCTGGGGCGAGCGCTGACCGTTCTTCGGGCTGACCCCGAGTCGGAAGACCTTCGACCCGCGACTATTGCCGGCAGCCTGATCGGACTCGCGTTCGGCGTCGGGGTCGTTGTCGTCGACGCGGTGGTGGGCTAACATGTTTTCTGTGGACAAAACATTTCTCATCGGAATGCTGGCGTCGGCAGCCCTCGGCGGAACGATTTGCGCGATCGCCTATGGCATCGGGGTCGACCCGGACGTCGGCGGAGCGATGATCGCGCTGGGCGCCGTGGGCGCCGGCTTGATCGCCGGCGAGGTCTCGAAGCGCATGCCGCCGAAGCGGCGTCACTGAGCCGCCCCGCGATTGGGTCGCCTACAGCCCGGCGGCGTCGGCGAGCAGGTCGACCTGGGCGGGGTCGCTGGAGCTGGGGAAGAGGATCAGCTCGTCGCAGCCGGCGTCCTCGTAGGCGCAGGCGCGGGGCGCCGGCGCGGGCCGGTCCGACCTCGTCGCCCTTCCAGACCTCGCCGATCCGCTCCAGCATCTCGTCGAAGCGCCTGCCGCGGCCCTTCGTCTCGAGGCCGCTGATCTCGTAGTCGTCCCCGCGCCCGCCGAGCCCGACGCCGAGCGTGAGCCGGCCGTCGGAGAGCGCGTTGACGCTGAGCGCCTGCTTCGCCAGCTCGACCGCGTTGGCGCGCAGCGGCGCCAGCAGCACGGTCGTCGCGAGACCGATCCGCTCGGTGACCGCGGCGGCGGCGGCGAGCGCGGTCAGCGGCTCGTAGTTGTCGTAGGCGATGCGGTCGATCGTGCCGAGGCTGGAGAAGCCGCGCGCCTCGGCGCGGCGCGCGAACTCGGTCAGGTCCGTCCCCGCGGCGGCGGGGACGGCGTTCGGCAGTCCGATTCCTACTTCCATCTCGGGCCTCCTCGCTCGAAGTCGTCACCGGCAACCTGCCCAACCGCCATCGGCGGCCAAACGGAGGCTCAGCCGAAGCGCTCGCCGATCACGGCGCGCAGCTTCGAGCGGTCGTGGCGGGCGTGGACGCGGCGCACGGTGCCCGAGCGCGAGCGCATCACCAGCGATTCCGTGCTGGCGCCGGCGCCGCGGTAGCGCACTCCCTGCAGCACGTCGCCGTCGGTGACGCCGCTGGCGGAGAAGAAGACGTCGTCGCCGGAGCAGAGGTCGTCGGCGGTGAGGATCCGGTCGAGCTCGTAGCCGGCCTCGACCGCGGCGCCGCGCTCCTCGTCGTTGCGCGGCCACAGCCGGCCGAGCAGCTGGCCGCCCATCGACTTCAGCGCGGCAGCCGAGAGCACGCCCTCCGGCGTGCCGCCGATCCCCCACAGCAGGTCGACCGGCGAGCGGTCGCTGACCGCCAGCAGGGCGGCGGAGACGTCGCCGTCGGTGATCAGGCGGATGCGGCCGCCCGCCTCGCGCACCTCCCGCATCGCCTCCTCGTGGCGCGGCCGGTCGAGCATCACCACCGTCACGTCGCCGACGCTGCCGCCCTTGCGCTCGGCGATCAGCTTCAAGGTCTCCGGCAGCGGCCGGTCGAGGTCGAGCAGGTCGGCGATCTCCTCGCCGCCCGCCATCTTCTCCATGTAGACGCAGGGGCCGGGGTCGAACATCGTGCCGCGCTCGGCCAGCGCGATCACCGCGAGCGCGCTCGGCATGCCGAGCGCGCAGAGCCGCGTCCCCTCCAGCGGGTCGACCGCGATGTCGACCACCGGCGGGCTGCCGTCGCCGATCTGCTCGCCGTTGAAGAGCATCGGCGCCTCGTCCTTCTCACCCTCGCCGATCACGACCACGCCGTCCATCGCGACCGAGTCGAGCACGTGGCGCATCGCGTCGACCGCGGCCTGGTCGGCGGCGATCTTGTCGCCTCGCCCGACCCAGCGCGCCGCGGCCAGCGCCGCCGCCTCGGTCACCCGCACGAGCTCCAGCGCGAGGTTGCGGTCGGGCTTTTTCGGCGAGGTCTCCCCCATGCGGGCTGCACCCTATAAGGTCGGCGGGTGGCCCAACGCTGGGGACTGACTTTGCCGCTGCCGGGGACGCCGCTGCACGCGCACGAGGAGCTGGTCAAGCGGGCCGAGGCGGCCGGCTACACCGACTTCTGGAGCGGCGAGACCAACGGGCCGGACGGGTTCACGCCGCTCTCGCTGGGCGCCGCCTGGACCGAGCGGGCGCGCCTCGGCACCGGGATCGTCGGTGTCTTCCAGCGCGGGCCGGCGCTGCTGGCGCAGGAGGCGGCGGCGCTGGCCGACGCCTCGAACGGGCGCTTCGTGCTCGGCATCGGCTCCTCCTCGGACCGGATCGTCGAAGGCTGGAACGGGATCCCCTTCGAGCGGCCGCTGAGCAGGGTGCGGGAGACGCTGGAGTTCCTGCGCGTCGCGCTGGCCGGCGAGCGCACCGAGAGCGGCTTCAAGCTGGAGACGGCGCCGGCCGAGCGGGTGCCGATCGTGCTCGCGGCGCTGCGCGGCAAGATGCTCGAGCTGGCGACGCAGCGCGCCGAGGGCGCCTTCACCAACTTCCTGCCGCTCGGCAGCCTGCCGAAGATCGCCGCGCAGCTCGAGGGCGCCCCGGAGGGGTTCGAGCTGCTCTGCCGCCTCTTCTGCCTTCCCGGCGAGCGCGAGGCGGTCGAGCCGCTGGCCCGCTTCATGTTCGCCTCCTACATCACCGTCCCCGTCTACGCCGCCTTCTACCGCTGGCTCGGCCACGGCGAGCGGATCGAGCCGATGATCGCCGCCTGGGAGGCGGGCGACCGTCAGGAGGCGGCCGCGGCGGCGCCCTGGGAGCTGATCGAGGACATGTTCGTCTTCGGCGCCCCCGAGCAGATGCGCGAGCGGCTCGACGCCTTCGTCGCCGGCGGCATCACGCTGCCGATCGTCACCCCGATCGTCCCGCCGGACCAACTTGCAGGGACGATCGACGCTCTGGCTCCCTAGTACTCCACCTCCGCGCCCAGGCCGATCGAGCGGTCGGCCGCCAGCTCGACGATCCTGTCGACGACCGGCTCGTGCCAGCCCTCCATCGCCGCCCGCGTGGCGATGGTCTCCACCGCCATGCCGACGCGGGTCGCCGTGGTCGCGGCGAGGCCGCGCATCACTTCGAAATCGAACTCGCACTCTTCGCAGACTTCGGCCAGCTCGAGCAGGTGGGAGGATTCCTCGTACTCGTTGGAGATCACCAGGCCGCGGTGGATCGGGTCGTCGTAGACGACCGTCGACGTCAGGTCGGTCAGCGGGGCCAGCCGCCACTTCGTGTCCGGCCCGTCGAGTGCCCGCTTTTCGCGGTCGAGCAGGGCGAAGTTGGCGCCATGGGCGTCGCCGTTGCCGAGGATGTAGTTGCAGAAGGCGGCGATGAGCAGGTTGACGACCTCCTCGGGGCGGCCGACCGCGTTGAGCAGCCCGCGCGCTTCGGCCCATCCGGGCGGCTCCCGCTCCTCGCCCTCGGCGCCGAGCGCGACCGCGTCCGGCAGCAGCCCGAGCGCCTGCGGGAAGGACTGGCAGTGCAGGCGCCTGGTCTCGAGCGGGCTGGCGCCGGGCGCCCGGTCGTAGCGCGGCGAGACCAGGCAGCGGCGCCCGCCGACCTCCTCGACGGTCGCTTGCGCCACCGGCAGGCCGACCTGCCGGCAGACGGTCATGCAGAACATCTCGTTGGCGATGTAGCCGGGGTATTCGCCGGTTTCGGGCTTGACCACGTGGGTGCTCGGAAGGCCCGCCCGCGGCCACGCCCAGCGGCCGCTCGCCTCGTCGCGGACCAGGGCGAGCTTCGGGCGCCGGCCGGGCAGGACGAAGCGCGGTCGGCCGTCGGACGTGCGGTCGAGACCGGGCGCCGGATCCCTGACCGCCGCGGCGAGCTCCTCCTCCCCGAGCCAGGCGATCGAGTCGCGCTCGGGGGCGTCCCGGGGGCCGCCCGGAGCGAGGAAGCTGACCGCGCCGGGGCAGTCCTCGCCGAGCGGCGCCAGCAGCAGGTACCCGTCGACCGGGTCGACGCCCAGCTCGCGGCCGATGCGGTCGCGCCGCGGGCCCTCCGGCAGCAGACCCTCGACGTAGGCGCGGGTCGCTTCGGCGCTGTAGGGCTCGGCGCGGGCGGGCAGCGAGCTGCTGAGCAGGGCGCGGCCCGGACCCACGCGCTCGACGAACTCCGGGTCGTAGGCGAGGCGGTAGTCGTTGTCGCCCGCCGGGAACAGCGTCCCCACGCGCTCCCCGTACAGGTAGACGTCGAGACTCAATCTGGGTCCTCCCCGATCCCCTCCGGATATTCGAGGTCCAGGACTCTAAACCGAAGCCAGACTCAGAGCGTAGTCCTCCGAGGAGTCGGTAAACCAGCCGTCCGGCTGCAGCCCCGCGTCGCGATAGACGGATTCGAGCCGCTCGCGGGTGAACTTGGTGGAGATCTCGGTCCGCATCTCCTCGCCGGCCGCGAAGCGCACGGACAGGTCGAGGCCGTCGAGCCGCACGGTCTGCTCTGCGAGCGAGCGCAGGCGGATGTCCATCCGCTCCGCCTCCTCGTCGTAGCGGGCCACGTGCTCGAAGGCGTCGGGGTCGAAGTCGCCGCCGTACTCGCTGTTGAGCACGTGCAGGACGTTCTTGTTGAATTCGGCGGTGACGCCCTCGCGGTCGTCGTAGGCCGCCACGAGCCGCTCGACGGGCTTGACCAGGTCGGTGCCCAGCAGGATCCGGTCGCCCGGCTCGAGCAGCGCCGCGATGCGGGCGAGGAAGGCGCGGCGCGCGTCCGGGTAGAGGTTGCCGACGGTGCCACCGAGGAAGGCGACGAGGCGGCCGCCGCCGCCGTCCGGGATCCGCTCGAGGTCGTGCTCGAAGTCGCAGACCAGCCCGCGGACCGTCAGGCCGGGGTACTCCGCGACCAGCGAGTCCGCCGTTTCGTGGGTGATCTCCTCGGAGATGTCGACCGGCACGTAGGTCTCGAGGCAGCCGGCGTCGCGCATCGCGCTCAGCAGGTGGCGGGTCTTCGCCGCCGAGCCCGAGCCGAGCTCGACCAGCGTGCCGGGCTCGCCCGCGGCGGCGACGATCTCGCCCGAGCGGTGTTCGAGGATCTCGCGCTCGGCGCGGGTCGGGTAGTACTCCTCGAGTTCGGTGATCCGCTCGAAGAGCTGCGAGCCGCGCTCGTCGTAGAAGTACTTCGGTGAGAGCTCCTTCGGCTTCGAGGTGAGGCCGAGGCGGATGTCGCGCGCCATCGCCACGCCGCCGTCGGCCCGCAGGCGGACCTCGATCTCGATCGGCTCGGCGGCCGCGCCGGCGCTCATCGCGCGTCCCTCGCGCAGCGCAAGCCGGAGAAGATCTGGCGGCGCTGGGGCAGGTCCCAGTTGCGGAAGCTCGGCCGCATCAGGTTGCGGTGCGTCGCCCACGAGCCGCCGCGCAGGACCTGGTAGGTGTCGCCGAAGAAGACCTCGGAGTACTCGCGGTAGGGGAAGGCCTCGAATCCCGGATAGGCGACGAAGTCGGATGCCGTCCACTCCCAGACCTGGCCGACCCCTTCGAGCTGCGGGTGCGCGGCCTCCCACTCGTGCTCAGTGGGAAGGCGCTTGCCGGCCCAGCGGGCGTAGCCGTCGGCCTCGTGCCAGGAGACGTGGACGACCGGGGTGTCGGGCGCGACCGGGGCGCGACGCCCCATCGCCGTGTCGATCCAGCCGCCCTCGCCGTCGCGCTCCCAGTAGAGCGGCGGCTCGGCCCCGGTCTCCGCGACGAACCGGGCGTATTCGCCGTTCGTGACCGGCCGGCGGTCGATCTCGAAGGCGCCGAGCTCGACCGTGTGCCGCGGCCGCTCGTTGTCGTAGGCGAAGCCCGTCTCCGGCGCCCCGATCTCGTACTCGCCGCCGGGCATGCGAATCGTGCAAGGAGCGCGGGGCGCCTCTCGAACGGGCGGATACTCAAAGCGCCGGGCCAACTGGCCCGGCGCTTGTCCGGGCGAGAGTCGCCCGGCGCTTCCGAACACATCGGGCAACTCGTACCCGTCGACCATCTGCAGCAACTGCAGCATCGTCTCGTTGTGCTGCTGCTCGTGCGCGATCAGCAGCTCGTAGACGAAGCCGTCGCGCAGCAGCGGGTCCTCGGCCTCGGGCCCGATGTCGACTTCGTCGAGCACCTCGAGCGCCCGCTCGCGCACGTCGGCGAGGTAGGAGCGCAGCTCGGCGTCGCGCAGGATCGGCAGCTCGTTGCGGGTCTTGCGCGGGTTCTCGATCGCGTCGTAGAAGCGGCCGAGCTCGCCGTGCAGGGGCTCGCGGTCACCGACCGTCTGGACAAGCCAGAGCTCCTCGAAGTTTGCGATGTGGCCGAGGTCCCAGGCCAGCGGGCTGAGCAGCGGCGAGTACACCCGGTTCAGGCGCTCCTCGTCGAGCGGCTCGATCAAGGCGTAGGTGCGCCTGCGCGCCTCCGCGAGCCGATCCCTGATCGCATCCTTGGGCTGGGGCTGTGCCGTCAGCTCGGTGACGATGCGGAAACAGTAACGATGTCGCGGCATTGGATGTGACGAATCGATAAAAACCGCGGCCATGCGGATCGACGGCAAGGGAGCGCTGGTCGCCGGCGGGGCCTCCGGACTGGGCGAGGCGGCGGCGCGGACGCTGCACGCCGCCGGCGCCCGGGTGACGATCGCCGACCTCAACGCCGAGAAGGGCGAGGCGCTTGCGAGCGAGCTGGGCGCGGGCTTCCTCGCCACCGACGTGACCGACGAGGAGGCTGTCGCGGCGGCGGTCGAGCGGGCCGCGGCGCAGGGCGAGGACGGGCTGCGCGTCTCCGTCTGCTGCGCCGGTATCGGCTGGGCCGAGCGGGTGGCGCACAAGGGCGGGCCCCACAACCTCGAGTTCTTCTCCAACGTGATCGCGGTCAACCTGATCGGGACGTTCAACGTGCTGCGGCTCGCCGCGGCGTCGATGAGCGGCAACGAGCCCGACGGCGAGGGCGAGCGCGGCGTCTGCGTCAACACCGCCTCGATCGCCGCCTTCGACGGGCAGATCGGCCAGATCGCCTACGCCGCCTCGAAGGGCGGGATCGTCGGCATGACCCTGCCGGCGGCGCGCGACATGGCCTCGCGCGGCGTGCGCGTGGCGACGATCGCGCCGGGGCTCTTCGACACGCCGCTGCTGGCGGCGCTGCCGGAGGAGGCGCGCGAGGCGCTGGGCGCCGGCATCCCCTTCCCCTCGCGCCTCGGCCGCCCGGCCGAATACGCGCAGCTGGTCGAGCAGATCGTCGCCAACCCGATGCTCAACGGCGAGACGATCCGCCTCGACGGCGCCCTGCGCATGCCGCCGAAGTAAGCGAAGCAAGGGCCCTAAGTTGCAGCGACCGACGCGGCTCAGTCCGTGCCCGTCGCCTCCGGGTCGCGCCAGACCCGCTTGCGCCAGGGCGGCGTGACGGCGAAGCGGTAGGCGTCGCCTTCGGCCGCGGCGATCGGCTCCAGCGGCACGAGGTGGACGCGGCGGCCGGGGACGATGCGGTCGATATCGCCGACGAACCCCTTGGCGTTGCCGGCGTGGCTGCCGCCGGAGACGAACAGGAGCCGCGTCTCCGGCCCCCAGCCGCCGCGCGGGCGGACGCCGACGGCTTCGGCCGCTTCGCGCACCGCGTCGGCGCCGACGTCCGACCCGGCGTTGGCGACGCTCCGGGCGTAGTTGTATCCGTGGTGCGAGGAGGCGCGCTCGTCGACGCGCCCGTCCGGGCCGATGCGGACGTCGACCGATTCCCAGTCGTCGTGGTGGTAGCCCTCCTCCGCGGCGATCGGCACGCCGCGCAGCGTGGCCGAGTCGGCGTAGTAGAGCCAGTACTGGATGTAGAGGAAGCCGGCGCGCGGGCCGGAGCAATCGGCCGCGGGCCGGGGCGGAGCGACGTCGCCCGCCGGCGGCTGCGGCCCGTCGCCGCCGTCCCGGCAATCCACCACGTGGACGAAGGCGGTGACGTGTTCGCCCTCGTCGGTCAGGTGGACGAGCCCGCGCGGCGTGCCGTCGCCGCAGGCGACCGCCCGGCAGCGCCGGAAGTCGACCGGCAGCGCGCGCGAGCCGCGCTCGAGCATGATCGTCGGCATGTGCCGCCGCGCCAGCCGCCCGACCTCGTCCCCGTAGGTAGCGATCAGCGCCGGCTCGTCCCCGCACCCGTCGGCCATCGCCACCGCGCAGAGCATCCGCGAAGCGACCGCTCGCGCCAACCCCGTCCCCGGCGCCCGCACCCCGGCGGCTACTAAGCCGATGAGCAGCAGCGAAACGACGCCAACCAGCCCGATCCACTCGACAGTCGTCTGCCCCCGCTCTTGCATGCACCTCTAAGGGCGCAGAGCCGAAATCTCTCCCCCCTTCGGGAGGGGGTATCCCGCTTACAGGTTGGTTATCTCTGAGGCGATTTCTCCCGCCGCCGCTTTGGCGTCGGCGAAGAGCATCGAGGTGTTCGGTTCGTAGAAGAGGTCGTTGTCGATGCCGGCGAAGCCGGGGCTGAGCGAGCGCTTTATCACGATCACCTGCTGCGCCTCGCTGACTTCGATGATCGGCATGCCGGCGATCGGGCTGTCGGGGTCGTTCTTCGCCGCCGGGTTGGTGACGTCGTTGGCGCCGACGACCACCGCCACGTCGGTGCGCGGCATTTCCGGGTTGATCTCCTCCATCTCCTTCAGCTGCTCGTAGGGCACGTCGGCCTCGGCGAGCAGCACGTTCATGTGCCCGGGCATGCGGCCGGCGACCGGGTGGATCGCGTAGTTGACGGTGACCCCGCGCTTCTCCAGCTCGTCGGCGACCTCCTTGATCGCGTGCTGGGCCTGGGCGACGGCGAGGCCGTAGCCGGGGACGATCGTGACCGTGTCGGCGTAGGCGAGCTTGATCGCCGCATCCTGGGCGCCGATCGACGTGTGCGGGCGTTCCTCCCCGTCGCCGCCCCCACCCGCCGCGGGCGCGCCGCCGAAACCGGCGAAGAGGATGTTGGCGACCGAGCGGTTCATCGCGGTCGCCATCTCCATCGTCAGGATCGTTCCCGACGAGCCGACCAGGGTGCCGGCGACGATCAGCGCGACGTTGTCGAGCGCGAAGCCGGCGGCGGCGGCCGAGAGGCCGGTGAAGGCGTTGAGCAGCGAGATCACGACCGGCATGTCGGCGCCGCCGATCGGCAGCACGACGAGGTTGCCGAGCAGCGCCGCGGCGATCAGGATCGCGATGAACAGGCCCTGGCTCGGGTCGCCGTTGTTGATCGCGATGTCGACGCAGGCGGCGACGATCCCGATCAGCAGCGCGGCGTTGATCACCTGCTGGCCGGGCACGGCGAGCGGCCGCGTCGGGATCAGGTCCTGCAGCTTGGCGAAGGCGATGTTGGAGCCCCAGAAGGAGACCGACCCGACGACGGCGGCGAAGAGCACCGGGATCAGGGTGTCGAGCGGGATCTCCTCGCCGAGCGAGATCCCGTGACGGATCTCCGACCAGGCGATCAGCGCCACGGCGCCGCCGCCGACGCCGTTGTAGAGGGCGACCATCTGCGGCATCTGGGTCATCTGCACGCGGATCGAGGCGATGACGCCGATCGCCGAGCCGACCCCGAGGCCGATCGCGATCAGCCCCCAGTTGCCGATCCCGTCGAGCAGCAGCGTGGTGACGACGGCGACTGCCATGCCGGCCGCGGCGATCATGTTGCCGCGTTTGGCCGTCGTCGGGTGGGTGCCCTGTTTGATCCCGATGATGAACAGCGAGAAGGCGACGATGTAGAGCGCCGTGGCGGCGTCGCCGCCCGGCTTCAAAACGGCCTCGATCATTTGCCGTCCCCGTCCTTCGGTGACTCGTCCGCCCCCGGACGCGAAGCGGAGGAGGCGGACGGCTTAGGTCGTTTGGAGAACATGCCGAGCATCCGGTCGGTGACCATGAAGCCGCCGACGATGTTGATCGCGCCGAAGGCGATCGCGATCGTGCCGATCACGTACTCGAGCCCGTCGCCGGCGTAGCCGACGACGATCAGCCCGCCGAGCATGACGATGCCGTGGATCGCGTTGGTCTGCGACATCAGCGGCGTGTGCAGGGTGGTCGGCACCTTCGAGATCACCTCGAAGCCGACGAAGACGGCGAGGACGAAGATCGTGAGCTCGGTGAACAGGCTCATGACCTGGCCGCCCTCTCGTTGCGGATCTCGCCGCCGTGCGTGATGCAGGCGCCGGCGAGGATGTCGTCCTCGAAGTCGACGCTGAGCTGCCCCTCCTCGCTGACGAGCAGCCCGAGCAGGTTCTCGAGGTTCTTGGCGTAGAGCTGCGAGGCGGGCACCGGCATCTCGCTGGCCAGGTTGCGCGGGCCGACCACCTCGACGCCGCCCTCGGTGACGGTCCGCCCCGCCTCGGTCAGCTCGCAGTTGCCGCCGGTCTCGGCGGCGAGGTCGACGATCACCGAGCCCGGCTCCATCTCGCGCACCGCGGCGGCGGTGATCAGGAGCGGCGCCGGGCGGCCGGGGATCGCCGCCGTGGTCACGATCACGTCCTGCTTGGCGGCGTTCTCGCCGATCGCCTCGACGACCTTTTCGTTCTCCTCGTCGGTCAGCGGCCGCGCGTAGCCCCCCTCGCCTTCGGCGTCGGGGATGAAGTCGAGTTCGAGCGGCCGGCCGCCGAGCGAGGCGATCTGCTCCCAGGCGGCGCGGCGGATGTCGAAGCCGGTGACGATCGCGCCGAGGCGCTTCGCGGTGGCGACCGCCTGCAGGCCGGCGACGCCGGCCCCGAGCACGAGCACCTTGGCCGGCGGCACGGTGCCGGCGGCGGTGGTCATCATGCCGAAGAAGCGGCCCGACTCGCGCGCCGCGATCAGCATCGCCGCGTAGCCGGCGGCGGCGGCCTGCGAGGAGAGCGCGTCCATCGCCTGCGCCCGCGTCGTCCGCGGGATCGCCTCCATCGCGAAGGAGGTCACGCCGGCCGCGGCGAGCGCCTCGTTGGTCTCGGCCGCGGTCCAGGGCGAGAGGTGGGCGATCAGCAGCTGGCCCGAATTCAGCCTGGCGATCTGCTCGGTGCTCGGGGCGAGGACGCGGAGGACCACCTCGGCGCCCCAGGCGACGTCTGGGTCGACGAGCTCGGCCCCCGCCTCCTCGTACTGCGAGTCGGGATGCCCGGCGGCGTCGCCCGCGCCGCGCTCGACCAGCACGTCGACGTGCTCGTTCTTCTTCAGTGATTTGACCACGTCGGGGACCAGCGCGACCCGGCGCTCCCCATCGACGGTCTCCTTCGGCACTCCGATCTTCATCTGCGGCGGCGGACCTTATGACAACCGGTCAGGCCGGTGCATCGACGCCCGCCATCGAGGCGAGGCGCTCGAGGGTGTGCAGTTGCTGCTCGCGCTCGACGTGGACGGGCGAGACGATCAGGCGGTCGATCCCGGCGCCGCGGAAGCGCTCGACCCGCTCCGCCACCTCGGCCTCGCTGCCGACCAGCGAGGTCGCCTCGACGATCTCGTCCGGCATCGCCGCGAAGGCGCCCTCGCGGTCGCCGTCCTGGAAGCGGCGCTGCACCTCGTCGGCGACCTCGCCGAAGCCGAAGCGGTGCGCGAGGTCGACGTAGAAGTTGGTCTTGCGGGAGCCCATGCCGCCGAAGTAGAGGACGAGCCCGGCCTTGACGACGCTCTTCGCCGCCTCCAGGTCGCCGTCGATCGCCACCTGCAGCGAGGGGCTGACCTCGAGCTCGGAGCGCTGCCGGCCGCCCTTCGCGAAGCCGGCCTCGAGGTGCTCGCCCCAGGTCCGCTCGAAGGCGTCGACCGAGAAGAAGATCGGGATCCAGCCGTCGCAGATCTCCGCCGCCATCTCGACCGATTTGCGTCCGATCGCGCCGACGAAGACGGGGATGCGGTTGCGCGCCGGGTGGAAGTTGAGCTTCAGCGGCTTGCCCTCGCCGCCGGGCAGCGGCAGCTGGTAGTGCGTCCCCTGGTGGTCGAGCTTGCGCTCGCGGGCGACGATCTCGCGCACGACTTCGATGTACTCGCGGGTGCGGCCCCAGGGCTTCGCGTAGGGGACGCCGTACCAGCCTTCGGAGACCTGCGGCCCAGAGGGGCCGAAGCCGAAGAGGAAGCGGCCGCCGGAGAGCTCGTCGATCGTCGCCCCGGCCATCGCGGCGGCGGCCGGCGGGCGCGCCGGCACCTGCATGATCGCCGCGCCGAGCTTGATCGTCTGCGTCTGCGGCGCCAGCCAGGCGAGCACGCTGACCACGTCGGAGCCGTAGGACTCGGCCGCCCAGACCGACTCGAAGCCGGCGGCCTCGGCGGCCCGCACGACCTCGACGGCGTCCTCGCCCGCGGGTCCGATACCCCAGTAGCCGAGGTTGAGTCCGAGCTTCAGCGACATCCGGCCCGAACCCTATTGAATGTGAGCGCAGATGGCCGCCACCGCCGCCGACACCCCGGACGCCGCCGCCCGCGGCCTCAGCAGCGCCACCGCGGCGAAGCGGCTGCGCGAGCTCGGCCCCCCGCCAGACACCTCCTCGCGCTCGGTCTCGAGCATCGTCGCCGGCAACGTCTTCACCCTCTTCAACCTGATCATCGGGATCTTCTTCGTGCTGATCCTCTCGCTGGGGCTGATCGCCGACGCGGTCTTCGGCCTGATCGCGATCGTCAACTCCTACATCGGCATCCGCCAGGAGCTGAAGGCGAAGAAGACGCTGGACGAGCTGGCGGTCCTGGTCGCCCCCCACGCCAGGGTGGTGCGCGACGGCGCGGTCGCCGGCCTGCTCGCCGAGCAGGTCGTGCCGGGCGACGTCATCGCGGTCGAGCCCGGCGACCAGCTGGTCGCCGACGGCGAGGCGATCGCCAGCCGCGGGATGACGCTCGACGAGTCGCTGCTGACCGGCGAGGCCGACGGCGTGCCCAAGGGCGCCGGCGACCGCGTGCTCTCCGGCTCCTTCTGCATCTCCGGCGCCGGCCGCTACCGGGTCGACGCGGTGCGCGAGCAGAGCTACGCCGGCAAGCTGGCGGGCGAGGCGCGCGCCTTCCGCCACCCGCCCTCGCCGCTGCAGCACGAGGTCAACCGGGTGATCGTCGCCACCACCTGGGGCATGCTGCCGCTCGCCGTCCTGCTGCTGCTCACCTTCCAGCTGCGCAGCACCGACGTGGTCGAAGCGGCGCAGACGGCGACCGCCGGCCTGGTGACGCTGATCCCGGAGGGGATGGTGCTGCTGATGAGCGTCACCTTCGCGGTCGCCGCGGTGCGGCTGGCGCGCCGCGACACGCTCGTCCAGCAGATGAGCGCCAGCGAGAGCCTCGCCGCGGTCGACACGATCTGCGTCGACAAGACCGGGACGCTGACCGACGGGCAGCTGCGGCTGCTCGGGCTCGAGCTGGCGGAAGGCGCCGACGCGGAGCAGACCGAGGCGGCGCTGGGGCGCTTCGCCGCCAGCGCGGGCGAGCGCAACCGCACGCTGGAGACCGTCGCCGAGGCCTTCCCGGCGCAGCCCTCGCAGGTCAGCGGCGAAGTCCCCTTCTCCTCGCGGTGGAAGTGGAGCGGCCTGCGGATCGGCCGCACGAGCTACGTGCTCGGCGCGCCCGACGTGCTCGGCGCGAACGGCGCGCTGCGGCTGCCGCCCGGGCTGGCGCGCAAGCTGGACGAGGAAACGGCGGCGGGGCGGCGGGTCGTCGCCTTCGCCAGCTCGCCCGAGGCGCTGCCGGACGACCCGGCGCACGCCCCTCCCCCGCCGCTGGCCGCGATCGCGCTGATCGTGCTGGAGGAGACGCTGCGCGCCGACGCCGCCGAGACGATCGCGCTGATCCGCGAAGAAGACGTCGACCTGAAGCTGATCTCCGGCGACGCGCGGGCGACGGTGACGGCGGTCGCCCACGCGGTCGGGGTGCCGGCCGACGCGGGCGTGATCGACGGCTCCGAACTGCCCGAGGACCCCGAGCAGCTCGCCGCCGTCGCGCAGCGCGAGACGATCTTCTGCCGGATCGCGCCCGAGCAGAAGAAGGCGCTGGTCGCGGCGCTGCGCGCCCGCGGCCGCTACACGGCGATGATCGGCGACGGGGTCAACGACGTGCCGGCGCTGAAGCAGGCGCGGCTCGCGGTGGCGATGGGCTCCGGGGCCCAGGTGACCAAGGGGATCGCCGACGTCGTCCTGCTGAAGGACCAGTTCGCCCGCCTGCCCGAGGCGGTCTCGGAGGGGCGGCGGATCGCCCGCAACATCCACCGGCTCGGCCGCCTCTACCTGACCAAGAGCGTCTACGCGGCGGCGCTGATCCTGCTCGTCGCCGTGCCCGGCTGGGCCTTCCCCTTCCTCCCCCGCCACCTGACGCTCGCCGCCTTCCTGACGATCGGCGTGCCCTCCTTCGTGCTCGCCCTGGCGCCGTCGGACGGGCCGCTCTACCGCGGCCGCCTGCTGCGCGCGCTGGCCGCCTTCGCCGTGCCGGCCGGGCTGGCGACGGCGCTCGGCTCGATCCTCTGCTTCTTCCTCGTCGACACCGTGTTCGGCGCCCCGCTGGAGGACGGCCGGACCGCGGCGACGACGACGCTGATCGTGCTCGGCCTCGCCTTCGTCCTGCTGCTCGAGCGCGGGCCGGGCCGCGAGCACATCGCGATCCAGAGCTACATGCTGGCGATGGTCGCCGGCCTCGGGGCGCTCTTCGCCCTGATCCTCGCCGCCGCCCCGGTGCGCGACTTCTTCGAAATGAGCCTGCTCACCTCCGGCCAGTGGTTCCTGGCGCTGCTCTGCGCGGCGGTCGGCCTGACCATCGCGAGCGTGCTCTGGCGACTGCCCTATATAGAAGGCCTGGAAGCTCCGCTGGCTCAGGACGACGCGGTGGGCGCCAAGTCGGAGGTCCCCAGCTCCTCCATCTGAGCGCGCAGCGCCTCGGCGAGGCGGTCGCGCTCGGGACGGTCCGCCGCGTTGCGGGGCTCGCCGGTTCGGTGGTCGAGCAGGTTGCGCCGCTCTTCGGGGTCGCGCTCGAGGTCGTACATCTCGTACTCGGGCGCGGCGCGGCCCTGCGGATCGAGGTAGACGGCGTACTTGTGCCGCCGCTCGCGGATGCAGCGCACCCGGTTCGGCTGCCCCGGCGCGTCGACCTGCGCTGTCGCCGCCTGGTGGTCGTCGTAGCTGAAGTGGACCGAGTCGCGCACCGAGTCGACCGGCGCCGCGTGCTCGGCGAGCGGGGCGAGGTCGACCGGCGCGCGGGCCAGCGCCTCGCGCTCGGGGTCGGCGTGGCGGGCTAGGACCGGGCTCAGGTCGACCCCCTGGGCGCCGGTCGGGGCGGTGGCGCCGCCGAGCGTCGCCAGGGTCGGCAGCACGTCGATCAGCGAAGCCGGCGCGTCGCTCTCGGCCGGCCGCGGGAAGAGCAGCGGATTGGAGACGACCAGCGGCACGCCGATCGTCTCCTCGTAGGCGTTGAAGGCCTTCTGGCGCAGGCCGCCGTGGGCGAGTCCCATCTCGCCGTGGTCCGAGCAGCGCACGACGACCGTGCGCGAGCGCAGCGAGCCGGGGTCGCCCGGGTCGCCGAGCGCCGCCAGCAGGCGGCCGATCTTCGCGTCGACCAGCCGGTGCAGGTGGGCGTAGAAGTTGACGTAATCGAGCTGGGCGCGGCGGCCGCGCAGCGGGCCGAGGTAGGCGGTCATCCCCATCTGCATCAGGCTGTGGACGGTCGGCTTGGTCGAGAGGTCCTCGTCGATCGTCGGCGGCAGCGCGACGCCGATGCCGCGGAACTCCTCCCCCGTGTAGCCGCCCTCACGGTAGGAGGAGGCGTAGCCGAGCACGTCGTGCGGGTTGACCAGCGAGACGACGAGGCAGAACGGCTCGGGCAGCTCGTCGCGCCCCAGCCAGGCCTCGGCCTGGCGCGTGTAGACCTCGTCCCAGCCCTCGCCCAGCGGGCCCGCGTTGCCGCCGCCGAAGTTCTCCGCCTTGGCGTTCTCGCCGGCGTCGGGCGGCTCCCAGCCGGCGAAGCCGAAGTCGCGCTCCAGCGCCTCGGCGTCGCGCGGCCCCCAGCCGGACTCCTCGAGCGGCTGGGTCAGGTGCCACTTGCCCTTGTAGGCGACCTCGTAGCCGGCCGCGCGCAGCATCTGGGCGAGGTTCGGCGTCCGCGGGTCGAGCTGCGGCTCGCCGCCGCCCTTGGGCCCGAACCGCAGGGCGCCGCGGGCGAACTGGCGCAGCGCCCGGCCGCGCGGCGCGCCGCGGCGCAGCATCAACCGGCCGAGGTTGGCCGCCACGGCGCCGGCGTGGCGCGGGTCGGGCTCGAGGTCAGCCGCGGTCAGCGTCAGGGTGACGCCGTGGCGCGCCGGGTACATGCCGGTGAACAGCGTCGCCCGGCTCGGCGAGCACATCGAGGCGTTGCAGAAGCCGTTACGGAAGGCGAGCCCGGTTCGCGCAAGCTCGGCCTCGTTGGGCATCAGGTCCCGCAGCCAGCCCGGGTCGGTCGGCCAATGGCGCGGCCGCCGCTGCTGGTCGGTGATCAGCAGCAGCATGTTCGGCGGTCGCATCGAGGCGCCAGCCTAACGAGTGCACCGTTTGCCACCGAATACGGGGGTCATCGGTTCACTCGCGGGGCCGCGAGCGCGCCACGTCACGGTTCAACGACTCGCAGGTTGCGTTCGGGGAAAGGGAGCGAGTCGGTGGTGCGGTCGAACTCGGCGAGCGCGCCGGGGGCGAGGCCGGCGAAGGCGCGGCGCACGCCGGCCGCGTAGTCGCGGCTGACGAAGACGTCGCCCCGCTCGGCGCCCAGGCGGCAGCGCTCGCGCGCCTCGGGGAGGCCGAGGTATGCGAAGACGCGCGAGGAGCCGGGCAGCGGACCCGCCGCACCGGCGGGCTCGAACGCCGCCGTCAGCTCGACCCGCTCGTAGTTGACCTCGCGCGCGTCGAGCGCATCGAGCCGCTCGCGGTCGACCGGCAGCGCGAGGCCGTTCACGGCGCAGCCGGCGTCCTCGTAGATATCTAGGTAGGCGACCCGGATGCGCGGCCGCTCGCCCGTCTCCGGATCGATGAAGCGCTTGACCGCATCGCCCCCCTCCCAGTTGTTCATCGCCGCTCCCCAGCGGCGGCGGAAGCCGCGCAGCCGGCCGGGCACGGCTGTCGACTCGGGCAAAGCGACGAGCGATGCATAGCCGAAGACAAGATCCATGATCAACACCCTGAGGGTGGCTGGCCAAGCAGGTCAAGGACACAGGAAGGCCGACGAGGGGAGCGCACTCCGGTGCGTGACCCGAAGGCGGCCGACCGAGGACGCCGAGATGCGCCGGTCAGACGCCCTCAGGAGGGAGCACGAACTGCGACACGATCAGGTTCGCCGCGAGCCGCGGCTCGGCCCCCTCGCGGCGGCGCTCCATCCGCACCTCGACCACGACCGTGCTCCTGCCGGCGTGCAGCGGCTCGCCGACGGCGACGATCTCGTCGCCGAGCACGCCGGCGGCGAAGACGTTCAGCTTCAGCTCGATCGTCGTGAAGTTGTGCCCGGCGGGGATGCTGCGGAAGGTCGACCAGGCGGCGACCGTGTCGCCGAGCGCCGTCCAGACCCCGCCGTGGACGAAGCCGCCCGGGTGCAGGTGCCGCTGGTCGACCACGATCCGCCCCCGCGCGTGCGTGTCCTCGATCTCCAGCGGCTCGATCCCCAGGTCGCCCGGAAAGCTCCCCGGCAGGAAGTTGCGCACCGAATCCGGCGTGATCAGGCTGCTGGGATGCGGCGCGTCGTCGACCATCGCCGCGGGGACCCTAGCCGAGGGCGGGCGCCGCGGTCCGCTTCGCCGCCGCGCTCAGCTCGTAGGCGCCCGGCTCGAGCCGCTCGGTGCGGCGCCGGTAGGTGGCCCACCGCCACGGCCAGTTGCTCGGATCGTTGCCCTTCTCGTCGACGTACCAGCTGGTGCAGCCGCTGTGCCAGACGCTCCCGGCGAGGGCCTCACGCAGCTCGCGGTCGAACTGCTCGGCCACCTCGCGGCGAACCTCGATCTCCTCCGCCCCGCTGCGGTCGAGCTCGCGCAGCGCGGCGAGCACGTGGCCGATCCCCGACTCGAGCGTGAAGATCACCGAGCCGCTGCCGCCGTTGGTGTTCGGCCCGTAGAGCAGGAACATGTTGGGGAAGCCGGGGACGCTGAGGCCGAGGTAGGCACGCGGTACCTCCCCCCACTCCTGCGCCAGCCGGCGGCCGCCACGGCCGGCGATCTCCATCGGCGCGACGAAGTCGTGGCTGGCGAAGCCGGTGGCGAGGACGAGCGCGTCGGCGGGGCGCTCGACGCCGCTCGCGTCGCGTATGCCACCCGGGGTCATCTCCTCGACCCCCTCGTCGACCAGCTCGACGTTGGGCTGGGCGAGAGCCGGGTACCAGTCGTCGGTCAGCATCACGCGCTTGCAGCCGAACTCGTCGCGCGGCGTCACCTTGCGGCGCAGCTCCGGGTCCTCGATCGCGGCGGTGATCTGACGCCTGCCGGCCCAGCGGAAGGCGGCCAGCATCCAGCGCCGCCGCGTCATCGCGACGGCGAGCAGCTCGTGGGCCGCGAAGACGGCGCCGCGGTCGAGCCGGCGCAGCGCGGGAAAGCGCCTGTAGAGGACGCGGGCGAGCCGCGAATAGGCGTGGTCCCCCTTCGGCATCGTCCAGCCGGGCGAGCGCTGGTAGACGTCGAGCTGCGCCACTTCGGGCTGGATCGAGGGCACGACCTGGATCGCGCTGCAGCCGCTGCCGACCACGGCGACGCGCCTGCCGGCCAGCTCCACGTCGTGCCGCCACTCGGCCGTGTGGAAGGCGGGGCCGGCGAAGCTCTCCAGGCCGGGGATCGCCGGCTTCTTCGACACGGAGAGCTGGCCGCAGGCGGGGACCAGGACCTCGGCCTCGTGCGGCCCGGCGCTCGTCTCGAGCCGCCAGCGGCCGTGGTCCCCGTCCCATGCGGCGCTCGTCACCTCGACGCCGGTGCGGACCCGGTCGAGCACGCCGAAGCGCCGCGCCACGCCCTCGACATAGGCCTGGATCTCCGCCTGCGGGGCGTAGCGCCGCGACCAGGCGTTGGGGGCGAAGGAGAACTCGTAGAGGTGCGACGGCACGTCGCAGGCGGCGCCCGGATAGGTGTTTGCGCTCCAGACGCCGCCGACTCGCTCGCCCTTCTCGAACACGGTGACGTCCTCGTAGCCGGCCCGCTTCAGCATCACTGCCGCGCCGACCCCGCCGAAGCCGCCGCCGACGATCGCAATGGACCGTTTCATCTCAATGATCGTATCCGTGAGGTCGCGTGACCAAGCAGATCAAGGACGCAGTGAGCGTGGCGTGCTCTGCACGCGAGCGAGCGAGGACGCCGATATGCGCCGGTCAGGTGGCCTCACGGCCGAAGTCGCCGAAGGGCTCGTCCCGTTCGCGCACCGCCTGCTTGAAGCCGCCCGCGGCGGCGCGGCGGACGAACTCGTGGCCCTCCGCGGTGTGGCGGGCGACGCCGTCGAAGAAGGTGCCGAGCAGCTGCGTCTGCTGCAGGCCCTGCGCGTAGAGCGACTGGTTGACCAGCATCTTCATCATCACCAGCTGGTTGACCGGCAGGCGGGCGACGCGCTCGAGCAGCGCCTCGAAGCGCTCGTCGAGCTCCGCCGGCGGCGCCGCCTCGGTCGCCAGCCCCCACTCCGCCGCCTGCTCGCCGTTCAGCGAGTCGCCGGTCAGCAGCAGGCGCTTGGCGCGCATCGGCCCCAGCCGCGCCGCCCACAGCGCCGTCGTCGGCGAGCCCCAGACGCGCGCCGGCGGGTAGCCGATCTTGGCGTCGGAACCGATCGCCAGCAGGTCCGAGCAGAGCGCCATGTCGGTGCCGCCGGCGACGCAGTAGCCGTGCACCTTGCAGACCACCGGCTTCTCGGAGTGGAAGAGCGACATGAAGCCGCGCACGTTGCGCCACATGAACTGGAAGTCGGTGACCGGGTCCCAGTTCGACTCCGGCGCGTGGTTGGCGCCGATCACGGCGGGGTCGAGCGGCGATCCCGGCGGCGCCTCGAAGCCCTCCCCCAGGTCGCCCATGTCGCCCTCCGCCGAGGCGACGAGGTCGTAACCGCCGCAGAAGCCGCTGCCGGCGCCGGCCAGGGCGATCACGTGGATCTCCGGGTCGAGGTTGGCCCGCTCGACGCAGGCGGCGATCTCGACCGGCATCCGCGGCACGATCCCGTTGCCGCGCTCAGGCCGGTTCAGCGTGATCCGAGCAACCCGATTGCCGGTCTCGTAGGTGAGCGTGGCCAGATCCACGCCGTCAGCGTACTTCAGCGGCCGATGGGCCGAAATGTGGACTCCGAGTCCACATTTCGGCCCATCGGCGGGTGGTTCAGACCCTTTCAACCACCATGGCCTTGCCCTGACCGCCGGCGACGCACATCGTCTCGATCCCTACCTGGTGGTCATCGGTCTCCATCACGTTGAGCAGGGTGCCCATGATCCGGGCGCCGGTCATCCCGAAGGGGTGGCCGAGAGCGATCGCGCCGCCGTGCGTGTTGAGCTTCTCCAGCGGGATGTCGCACTCGTCCATGATCGGGATCACCTGGGCGGCGAAGGCCTCGTTGAGCTCGACCGCGTCGACGTCGTCGATCGTCATCTGCGCCCGCTCGAGCACCTTCTTCACGGCGCCGATCGGGGCGACGCCCATGTACTCGGGCTCGTTGCCGAAGGTGGCGGCGGTGACGATCCGGGCACGCGGCGTCAGACCCAGCTCCTTTGCCTTCGTGTCGCTCATCAGCAGCACCGCGGCGGCGCCGTCGTTGAGCGGGCAGGAGTTGCCGGCGGTCACGCCGCCGCCGCCGAAGGACTCCTCGAGCTGCGAGAGCTTCTCCAGCGTCGAGCTCGGGCGCGGGCCATCGTCCTTGGCGACCTCGGTCCCGTCGGGCAGCTTCACCGGGACGATCTCGCGGTCGAAGAAGCCGTCCTCCTGCGACTGCACGGCGAGTTCCTGCGAGCGCTGCGCGTACTTGTCCATGTCGGCGCGGCTGACCTCGTACCGCTCCGCGACGTTGACCGCCGTCTTGCCCATCTCGATGTAGGCGTCGGGCTGGCCGTCGTTGCCTTTCAGGTTCTCGTTCTGGTCGTCGACCCCGGCGGGCTCGGTGCGCTCGTTGTAGCGGCTCACCCACTCGACCCCGGCGGCGATGTAGACGTCGCCCTCGCCCGCCTTGATCGCGTTGCCGGCGTGGCGGATCGCGTCGAGGCTGGAGGAGCAGTAGCGGGAGACGGTGACCCCGTTGACCTCTTTCGGCAGCTTCTCCGAGAGCAGGGTGACGATCCGCCCGATATTGAACGCCTGCAGGCCCTGCGGCATGCCGCAGCCGCAGAACAGGTCTTCGACCTCGCCCGGGTCGACCTGCGGGTTGCGCTCGAGCAGCCGGTCGACCACGTAGGCGCCCATCTCCTCGGGGCGCAGCTGGGCCAGCGAGCCCTTGAAGGCACGGCCGATCGGCGTGCGGATGGTGTCGACGATTACTGCCTCGGGCATGCGGTGCTCTCCTCGGTTCTCGGTTGCAAGTTCGGGTCCCGGAGGGTATTCGACCCTGCCATCCGGCGCGGTTCTCGATTAGATTTGAGCGATGTCGGTGGAGGGGATGCACGCGTGGATCGCCGAGGTCGAGCGCAAGCTCGGCAAGCGCACGCGCGTCTTCCTCGCGCTGACGGTGATCGCGATCGGCATCGCGGGAGCCTCGCTGTACCTGGCGATCGACGCCCGCGACAGCTCGGTCAGCGAGAGCGACGTGCGGGCGCTGCAGCAGAAGCTCGAAACGCGGATCGACGAAGCGGCGGCGGGCGGGGCGGCGGCGACCCCGGCCCTGCCGCCGGTCGAAACCGAACCCACGCCGGCGCCGCAGCCCGAAAAGCCGACGCCGAAGCCCGGAGGCGGCAGCAGCCAGGGCAGCGGCTCCAGCGGCGGCAACGGCGCGAGCGGCGGCTCGTCGGGCGCCGGCAGCGCTCAACCTCAGAGCTCCTCGGGAGGCAAGCAGGACAAGAGCGCGCGGGTGCTCGAACTGCTCGAACAGGCGAAGAAGCAAAACGCCGAAGCAGAAGCCGAGCAGAAGGCCAAGTAGCCACTCGTGCCGATCCGCACGTTTGTGCCTGGGCACCGTCCCCCGCCTGCGTTAGATTCGCCGCAATCCACCTCGCGCCGCGGCGCGAGCCTTGCCGACATCGGCATGAGCGAAAGGAGACCCGATGCCTCAGGGTTACTGCGTCAAGGAGCGTAAGAAGGTCGAGATCAAAGACGCCAAGCAGGTGACGATGAAGAACGGTCGCCCCGCAATCCAGGGCGTCTGCCCCGACTGCGGGACCAAAATCTTCAAGATCGGGAAACTGGAGTAGCGGCGCGGCGGCGCCTCGGCGTCGCCGCTTCTTCATCTTCGTCGCGCTGGCCCCGGCCTGCGACTCAGCCGCTCGGAACCGGCTGCAGCTTCGGCGAGAGGGCTACCGCGAGCGCTTCCTTGGGGCTCGGGTCGTAGACCTCCACCTGGTATTCGCCGCCCGGCTTGGAGAGGTAGACGCTGGTCGGGCTGCTCGGGTCGCGCCAGGCACGCAGGCCGTGCGGGGCCTTGCGCAGCTTGCCGCCACTGCGCTTCGCGTCCACCTTCAGCTGTTCGTATGCGTGCGGCAGGCGGTAGGTGCCAATCGCGAGGAAGGTCGGCTGGGGGTCGCCGGCTTCGGCCCCGCCGGTCAGGTAGCGGACGTAGACCCGGCGGCCGCCGACTTCGCTCAGCTCGAGCTCGGCGCCGGACTGCTCCCCGGCCCAGTAGACCGACCCACCGTTGGCCACCGCCGCTTCGCTCAGCTCGGCGGCGCTGACGATCCGCGGCGCGCCGGGCGCCTGGGGCGCGGCTCTATCTTCGCCGCCCCCGCCCTCATTCCCGCCGACGATCCAGACCACTATGGCGGCGACCAGGAAGATGACGAGGGCGAGCAGCGCCGTGTACAGGATGCGCAGCGAACGCTGCGGACGGTCCTGCATCCCCTCCTCCATCTCCGCCATCGTATTCGCTGTTCGTTATACCGAACGTGGCGGAGCCTCGGCTGTCACCGCTGCACCCGGAACCGAACCCGCTATCCCGCAGAGCTAGAGCGCGCCACCCACGCCCGCCTGCCCGCCCTTCTGTGCTTCTCGTGCCGCTTGTGCTTCCCACACCGAGCCCGCATCACCGGCTTCGTGTGCTCGCGGCGGCCGTTGTGCCCGGCGGCGAGCACATTTGCCCGCGAGGGGTGCGCGCAGAGGTTGCGCGAGTTGACGATCAGCCCCTTCTTGGCCCCCTGCATGCGCAGCAGCACCCGGGAGATCGGCGCGTCGGGGGTGTCTTCGAGCGTCGCCCTGATCCCGCCGCGGGCGGAGTCGATGCGGATGTCGACTTCGATGTCGACCAGGCCGTGCAGGACGAGCACCAGGTCGGGCAGCTTGTGGCTGGAGGAGCGCAGGTAGACGGGGCCCTGAAGCGGTTCGTCGAGCAGAGGGGTCCAGGCCTTGACATAGCCGTAGCGGGCGGCCCTCGGGCAGTGTTCGCCGTTGCCGCCGCCGGCCGCGAACTGCACGCGGGTGCAGATCGTGCGGATGTGGGCCTGATCGAGGAAGGCCGAGCGGGGCAGGCGGACGACCAGCCCTTTGATGTTGGCATCGCCCTTGCGCGGCGTGTAGATCGCCTTCAGGCCGGGGTGGCCGCCTCTGCGCGTGCCGCCCTTCAGGTTCAGCGCCAGCCTGGGCTTGAAGCCGAGGTTCAGGCAATTGGCGGCCTGGAAGCGGGTGGCGAGGTCCACGGGGCGGTCGTCTGCGGGGTCGATCGGGTCAAGCCAGGAGCCGAAGAGCACCGATTTGGCGCTCGATTCCGTGCAGTCGGTCGGGTTGAGCGTGAAGTTCGGCCTGTCGACGTTGACCCGCAGGTCGCGCAGCTTCAGCACGATCCCCTTGAGGATGTGGGGGATCGGGTCGGAGTTGGCGCCGTCGACCTGCACTTCGGCGGTCCTGGGGTTCAGGGTCAATGCCTCCTGGACGACCACGGTGCCGGCGTCGAAGGGGCCCGCCACCGCCGGGGTGATCGCTATGACGCTCAGCGGGTCGCCGTGGTAGGGGCCGCCGAGGTAGACGAAGCCCTTGACGTAGGTGAGCGAGTCCCCCACGCCCGCCCCGGCCAGGGTGTGGCCGACCAGGCTGTTCGCCGGGCAGGAGGGGTGCTCGAGCTCCTCGACGCCCTGCTTGGCCCTCGCGGCGCCGACCGCGGAGTCGGGGCATCTGTCCACCCCGGCCAGCGAGCCGAGCTCTCCCGGGGGCAGGGTGGCCGAGAACTTGGTCATGTCCTGTTCGCCGTCTTCGCGGATCAGCCGCATGTCGAAGGGGCTGAAGGAGCCGGCGTCGTTGTTCAGGGAGCCCGCTTCGAAGCTCGGGGCGAACGGCGCCACGCCGCCCGGCGGGCAGGGGCCGCCGTGGGGGCCCGAGTCGATGTGAAAGAGCGCGGTGCGGGTGACCGGGTGAGCGGGGTCCGACCAGGGGGTGAGCCTGGCGGTGGTGGCGTAGTCCCCGCAGGTCGGCGGGGTGATGAGGGCGGCGCGGGCGCCGGTGCGCATGTGGGCGTTGAAGTGGGAGATCGGCACCTGGGCGTTTTCGTCGAGCACCACCACCAGCTGCCCGGTCTCGGGGTCGGGTTCGACCTTCACCGGCTCGACGACCGAGACCCCCAGCTCGGGGCTCTTGAGCACGAAGTAGAGCGCGATCAGGCTGTCGAAGGGGTTCTCCGCCCCGTGTTCGGCGGTCCTCGGGTCGTCCTCCTGGGCGAGGTAGATCGAGCCGTCGATCGTCTGGGAGATCAGCGGCGAGGTGGCTTGCAGGGTGCCGATCTTGGACTCCTGCGGGCAGCCTTCTCCGGGTTCGGAGCCGGCGGTCTCGCGCGCCACCTGGGCGGGCGTGCAGACGCCGAGCCCTTCGCCGACCGAGGGGTTGACCGTCATCCCCTCGGGCAGGATCACTTCGGCGCGCTTGACGTCGGACTGGGCGAGCCCTTCGGGGTTCTTCAGCCCTTCGTCTTCGAAGTCGAGGTCGAAGTCCAGGCCCGAGCCGCTCTCCGCCGAGCGGGTGGTCGGCCGCGAGGAGATCGCCGGGTCGAATCCGAGGCGCTCGCAGCCGACGAAGCCCTGCGGGGCGGGGGGTGTGGCGAAGTCGTGGGTGAGCACGCCGCCCGAGTCGGTGTCCCCTTCCCAGGAGAGCGCCCGGTAGGCGACTTCCTGGGGCCCCAGGCAGCTGACCGGCAGGGTGAAGAAGGGACGCGGTTCGATCCCCACGGGGCCGCCGCGCTCGGCGTCGTGGCGGGGGTCGGCGGGGTTCCCCCAGAGGGTCATCCGGCTGGCGAAGACCTTCAGCACCTGGTAGGTGTTGCGCAGCCCGCCCACCACCCGGTGCGGCGCGCCCGGCTCCAGGGTCGCGTCGACCAGCACCGGCACCCCGCTGACGACCTCGAAGCCGAAGCGCGCCAGCACGCCCGGCGGCGGCGCGAGGTTGTATACCGGGAAGGTGCCCGAGGTCGTGGGCGCTTCGAGGAACAGGGTCACCGTCCCCATCTGCGTCTCCTTCGCGCAGGCCGGCGGTTTGGCGAAGAAGTCGACCGTCTCACAGCGTGGGTAGGCGGTGGCGTCGCCGACCAGGCCGGGCGGGAAGGCGACGGCGAGGTCGCGCAGTTCCCCGTCGGGCTGGGCGCTCCTGTCTTCGCCGCTGTAGTTGACGTTGAGGTCGATGTGGACCGCGTAGGGGTGCGAGCCCGCCTGGACGGCGGGGGCGCCGTCGGCGTCGGCGAAGCGGACGTCGAAGCCGTTGAGGCCGAAGGCCGCCTGGGCGGCGGGGGCGAGCGCCGCCGCGGCGGCGAGGGCGATCGCGATCGTCGTGGCCAGGCGCTTCATCGTCTTCCCCTCCGGTCGTGGCCGGCTCGCTTGCGCTTGGCGCGGCAGCGGCGGGCGCTCTTGGCGAGGCGGCGGGCGCGGTGGGCGTCGCGGGCGGCGCGGCGGCGCAGGCCCCTGGCGCGCCCCCCGGCGCCGCTGCGGGCGAGGCGCTTCGCCGCCCCGCGCAGGCGCCTGGCGCGGCGCGAGAGGCGGTGGGCGCCGCGGGCCGGGCCGCGGCAGCTGCGCGCCGGGGCGGCGAGGTTTCCCTTGCCGCGGAAGGCCGCCGAGGCCGGGGTCGCCTGGCGGGGGGCCGGCGGCGGGCTCTGGCAGGAGTCCCCTTCGCAGGGGCTCGCCGCGGCGGGCGGCGGGAAGCCGCCGCCGGCCCGGGCGTCGTAGATGTCGACCAGCCCGGGGTCGCGCGGGTCGATGTTCGAGGCGGTGCGGATGAAGACGTCGTCCCCCGATTCGGAGGCGTCGACGAATTCGGAGTCTTCGGGGCTCTGGCCGGTGGAGATCAGGCTCACGCAGCCCTTGTTCTGGGGGCTGTATGTCGAGGAGGAGGCGGTGCACTCGCCCGTGCCCGGAACCTCCCACTGATAGACGTCCTGGGCGCCGTTGGTGTCGCGCACCGCCAGCGGTTCGACGCTGTTGAAGAAGAGGCGGTTGCCGTCCTCGGAGAGCGGGCGCCGCGGGTAGAGCTCCTGCTGGTAGCCCGGCAGCCAGGCGGCGGTCCAGATGCCCGCGATCGCCGAGGTGTTCCTGACCAGGTCGGCCCCCTGGGGGCGGGCCCCGGAGGGGTTGCAGGAGGCGCAGGCGAGCTCGCCGCTCGCGGCGCGGTAGAGGTAGACCTCGCGGTCGGCTTCCCCCGAGTCGGCGTCGGCGTTGTCATAGCCGGTCAGCGGCGCCGCCGAGACGAAGGCCAGCGCCCGGCCGTCGGGGGTGGCGCGGGCGGCGCGGTCGCGCGGGATCAGCGCCAGCGGGCTGGGGGGGCCGCCTGCATTGTTGTCCCTGGAGCGGTCCGCCGCCGCCAGCGCGCCGACGAAGGCGAACTCGCCGCAGCTCTCCCCCGCTTCGTAGAGGTAGAGGTTGAGCGCCCCCGGTTCGGCCACATCGCCCTCGCTGTTGGGGCCCGCGCCGCAGGCTTCTTCGGAGGCCAGGTAGATGCGCGAGGCGTCTTCGCTCCAGCCCGCCACGCCCGCCGTCTTGCCGGCGATCTTCGTCGCCTTGCCTTCGGCGAGGTCGTATTCGTAGAGGTTGCCCGCCAGCACGCTCGAGCCGGCGATCGAGAAGATCGCCTTCGAGCCGTCCGGGGAGGCGGTCCAGAACCGCGCCGGCTGGCCGGTCGGGATCGCTCCGGAGACCGGCAGCGTGCAGGCCTTCGCCGCTTCGGTGCAGTGCCCGCCCGAGACCGCGCTCTGGGGCTCCTCGGCGTTGACCCGCACGTAGAGGCGATTGGGGTCGGGGCCCAGATGGGAACTGTTTGGGCTGCTCCAGTAGACGGTCCTGCCGTCGCGCGAGAGCGCGTTGGTGACCGAGTTCGGGGTGCCCTTGACGCCCTCGAGCCACGGCGCGGTAGAATCCAGCTCGCTGCCCGCCGTCGATTCGCCCGGGTAGGGCGTGCCGTCGGGCAGCACGCTGACCAGCCGCACCGCGCCGCCTTCGCTCCACAGGTAGAGCTGGCTGGCGGCCTGCCCGCCGGTCCCCGTATGCAGCTCGGGCACCGCGTCGGGGGTCAGCAGGTCGTTGACCCGAAAGAGCGCGTGGGTGGCGTCGGCGGAGACGCCCTGCAGCTCGGGCCACAGGTCTTCGGCGGTGCAGATCACCGTTTCCGGTTCCTCGCACGGTTCCGGTTCGGGGGCCGAGCTCTCCAGCCAGGTGTATGTGCCGGCCGCTATATCGCGGCGGTAGAGGTTGCGGTAGCCGGGGGTCGGGCCGGGGCTGAGCGGCAGCCCCGACTGCGGCGCCAGCCAGCCGGTCGTGAGGTCAGCCGAAAAGGCGTGGTACTGGGAGGCAAGGGATTCCGCCTTCCCGGCGCCGCCGCGCAGCGGCGGGTCGAGCGACTCGGTCGTCCAGCCCGCGGGCGTGCGGGTGGCGAGGTAGTGGGAGAGGATCGGCGCCCCCAGCGCGCCGGCGAAGGCGATGGGCGCGGAGTAGGCGATCTTCGACCCCGAGGCCGACGCCTGGTCGAAGCCGGTAAATGCGGTATCGGCGTCGAAGCCTTCGAGGAAGTAGTCGACGATGTCGCCGCCGTTTTTGTCCACCGGGCTGACCATCTCGTAGGCCCGGCAGTCGGGCAGGGCCGCCGAGGGGCCGTTGCGGTAAGCCCGGTTGGGGCAGGCGGAGTCGGTTTCGGGCCGCCGGTAGGTGAGGAAGGACGCTTCGGGGCCGGCGACCGGGCCGCCGCCCGAGCTCTGGGCGACGAAGCGGAAGCGGTAGTCGGTGCCGGCGCTGAGGCCTTCGAGCGTCACGCTGCGCCTCACCGCGGTGTTGACCACTCCCGCGACGAGCGCCCTGGGCGAGCCGGGGACGCGCGAGACGCAGGGCGCTTCCCAGCCGGATCCTTCGATGCAGGCGGCGGTGGCGTACTCGGCCTGGAAGGTCGCGTCCTGCCAGTAGTGGGGGTTGAGCTTCGCCACGAGGCTCGCCGTGCTCACCCCGACCTCGCTCGCGAACTGGCCTTCGATCGAGGGGGCCAGCGCGGGCGGCGGGCCGACCGTCGCCGGGTCGGGGATCGCGCCGTAGGCGCGCAGGTAGCTTTCGTTGGTGACGCTGTTGGCGACGTAGATGTCGATGCCGCCTTCTTCGTCGACGACGTTGGCGGCGAGGCCGGTGGAGCTGCGCAGGCAGTCTTCGAAGGGGTACTCCGAGTCGCTGACTTCGGCCCCCGCGGGGGTGAACTTGCGGATCGGGACTTCGCCGTTGCACGGGTCGCCCGAGCCATGGTTCGGCTGCACTTCGTCGAAGACGTAGAGATTGCCGGCGGGGTCGGTGGCGAGCGCCACCGGCCGCAGCACCGAGACGCTCGCCAGCTCTTCGCCGGAGGGGCTCAGCTTGTGCACGTTCGCCTTGGGGGTGTTGCCGCTTTCCTGGTAGACGGCCCAGAGGTCGCCCGAGGGGGCGGCGGCGAGCGAGTGCACCGACTCGCCCGGCAGGGCGATCTCGCCCTGGTATTCGCCGCCGGTGCCAAAGCGCTCGATCCGTTCGTCGTCGCCGACGTAGACGTGGCCTTCGGGGTCGACCGCGATCAGGCTGGTGGCTGCGGGGGAATCGGGGGACGCGGCGAACTCGCCGGGGCCGGCGCCGGGGACGCCGGCGCCGCATTCGTCGCCGGAGGCGGCGGTGCAGAGGTTTTCCTCGGCTTCGGTGACGGTGACCGGTTCGGATTCGGCTTCCTGGTGTTCGCGCAGGGCGACCGCGGTCTTGTTCACCTCCGCACCGGCCATCCAGGCGAAAGCGGGATCGGGGCCCGAGAGGTCGAACTTCTGGATCCGGTCGGCGGTGCCTTCGCTGCAGCTCTGGCAGCGCGATTCGGTCACGTAGAGGTTCCCGGCGGAGTCCAGGGCGACGCCCTCGGGGGAGCCCTTCCAGCCTCCGGGGCCGTCCGCGGCGCTGCTTTCGATACCCACCTGACAGCCGGTTTCCTCCGTGCAGACCTGGAATTCCGCCGCGCCGTCGCGCACGCCGAAGCCGAAGGCGCGCACGAAGGTCCCCCAGGCGGTGAACTCGTCGATCCGGCCGTTGCTCTGGTCGGCGACGAAGAGGTGGCCGCCGGCGGGGTCGGCGGCGAGGCCGCGGGCGAAGCCCGTCTGCCCGGCGCCGGTGCCGTCCTCGCCGAAGCGGATCGAGAAGGGCCCGGGCGTCGCCCGCGCCGCGGGGGCGAGCGCGAGCAGGGCGAGCAGGGCGAGGGCGAGCAGCGTCCCGGCGAGCTCGGCGGTGTGGTCGATATGCGGTCTTGCCTTCGTCATCTGTGGTCTTGCCCTCGCGATCTGGCGAAGCCGCCCCCCTCCCGGCGGGGCTCCGTCGGGAGGGGGGATTGGCCGATTGACGTCCCCGGCGCTCGCTGGCACCCGCCTACGGAGCGGTGACGGCGAAGCTGCCGCGGCCACCACCCGCTCCGCCGAGGGTCACGATGCCGCCGCCGCTGGCGACTCCGCCGGTCAGCGTTGCTTCGGGCGGCACGACCAGCATGGTTTCCGGCGCCGTTGACGTGTTGCCGATGTAGACGCAAAGTTCACCACTCGCCGCGGCCGGTTCGCTCACCGTGCCGGGGCATTCGGTCGTTTCCCCTTCGCCTTCTTCGAGGATGTGAACGTGCGGTCCATTCGAGAAGAAGCCGCTGCCTTCGTCCAGGTAGGCGACGGTCGCGTCGGAGAGCGGGATCGCGAAGGAAACCGCAGCGAGCCCTTCTTCGTCGAGGAGCCAGGCACCCGTCTCGGTGGATCCGGAGGGCAGCGTGCCGCCCATCGTCCAAGGGGATCCTTCGGCGCCTTCGGGGCCTTGTTCGCCCTGCGGTCCCTGCGGCCCGGTCGCGCCGGTGTCGCCCTTCGGGCCTTGAGCGCCGACCGCGCCGTTGCTGCCGTTGTCACCCTTCGGGCCCTGCGGGCCTGCGGGCCCGGCGACCGCGAAGCGCTTGGAGAACGCCTTGGAGTAGGCCTTGGAGAACTTCTTGGAGAACTTCTTGGCAAGAACGACGGCGCCGCCGGCCTTCTTGTGGTGGCGCTTTGAGGCGGTCGCGGCGTAGGCGCCGCCCAGCATGGCGAAGACGAGGGCAACCACGGCCACGATGAGGCCGGCCTTGCCGAACGGTTCGCGAAGTCTCGAAGGCATCGAATTTCTCTCCTTGTCCCGTGAGCCCCTCTGCCGGCGCTTCCCTGCGCGCCCTCTGAGGCTCGGTTTCTTTCCCTGTGTCCGCCCCCACAGGGAACGGCCTGCGGCACAGTGTAAAAGAAATGGTTTACAAATGCAAGGAGAGGTTTTCGAAAAGAAGGTTTTCGGCTCTAGGCCGCCAGCCGCTTCGCCTCCCGGCGGCTCATGAAGGGGGCGAGGGCGAGCTCGGTGAGGTCGGGGAGCAGCTCGGGGAGGCGGGCGGCAGCGGCGCTGTCGAGGCGGCGGACGATCAGCGTGGCGATGCCGCCTATGAGGGCCTGGTCGCGGACTTCCATGTTCAGCTGCGAGGGCGGCGGCTCGGGGCGCAGGGCGGCGGCGACCAGGCCCATCGCCTCGCGGTAGGCGGCGGCGACCTCGCCGCCGGCCGCCAGCGGCTCGACCAGGAAGCAGCGGGTGACCGCCTCGTCGCGCGAGAGCACGTCGAGCAAGGCGGCGAGGCGGGCGCGCACGCGGTCTGGCCACTCGGCTTCCGCCCCCGGCGCCGCGCGCATCGATTCGAGCACGTGGGCCTCGATCATCGCGTAGGCGGCGAGGAAGCACTCCTGCTTGCCCTCGAAGTGCTCGTAGAAGGTGCGGCGGGAGATCCCCGCCGCCTTGGTGATCGCGGCGATCGTGGTCGCGTGGTAGCCGCGCTCGGCGACCGCCTCGACGACGCCGTTGAGCAGCCGTTCGCGCTGGCTCTCGGCGACCGCTTCGCGCGGCAGGCCGTGGCGGCCGGGCGGCAGCCGCTCGCCGGGCGCCCGCTCGCGGCCCGTCCTGGCGCCTCCCCTAGCCATCGCCGAGATAGGGGGCGAGCGCGATGTCGATCAGTTCCGGGTAGAGCTTCGCCAGCCCCTCCGGGTCCCCCGTCTCGAGCTTCTCCCGCAGCAGCCAGGCGAGCGAGCCGGCGGTCGCCTCCTCGTGCGTCGCCGGCAGGTCGGCGGGCGCGGTCGGCAGCTCCCGGCCCTCGCGCAGCTTCGCCGCGACCCGGTCGAGCGCCGCGTCGAAGCGACGCGACAGCTCGGGCCCGCCGGTCTGCGCCTCGACCAGGACGAGGCGGGCGCGCTCGGGGCGGGCGGCGATCGCCCCGGTCAGCGCGCGCAGGCCTGTGGCGACCCCTTCGGACCAGGAGAAGCCGCCGGCCGCCGGGTCTCCCGCGGCTGCCCGCGCCAGCTCCGCCTCGCCCTCCGCGAGCGCCCGCTCGAGGGCGGCGAGGAAGCACTCTTCCTTGCCCTCGAAGAACTCGTAGAAGGTGACCGAGCTGACGCCGGCCTCCTTGACGATCGCTTCGATCGAGGCGCCGGCGAAGCCGTGCTCGGCGACCAGCAGCTCGACCGCGTCGAGGATCCGCTCGCGCTGCGGCGACGACCGCGGGGCGCCCCCGTCCTCGTCCCTCTCCCGCCTCGGAGACGGCTTCGTAGCCAGCCTTTGCGAGAGGTACTGCATGGCTCCCAGGGTAGCCGAGATGAAAAAGATTTCATATCTGGCGAAAAAGGAGTAGTTTTTATAGGGCCTATGGCACCGGAAGCCTCAGCAGCGTCGGATCTGGCCGACTCGCTGGGGGCGAACGGGGCCCCCGAGGGCGATGCGCGGGAGGGCGCGATGGAAGGGGCTCTGCTCGCCGCCGGCGAGCTCGGCTACCGCGAGACCTCCGTGCGCTCGATCCTCGAGCGCAGCGGCGGCCACCGCGCTCAGTTCTACCGGGACTTCGCGAGCAAGGAGGACTGCTTCGCCGCGGCCTATGCCGCCTGGATCGAGCGGCTCTGCGTCAGCCTGCTGGAGGCGGCGGCGAGCGCGCCCGGCTGGGAGGGCGGCGTGCGCGCCGCGATCGTCCGCCTGTTCGAGTTCGTCGTCGCGCGGCCGGCGATCGCCCGGGCGCTGCTGGTCGAGGCGCAGATCGCCGGCGAGCCGGCGCTGGCCCGCCACGAGGCCGCCGTCGAGCGGCTCGCCGCGGCGCTCGACGGCGCCCGCGCCGAGATCGACCCGGCCGATGCGCCGCCGGAGGCGACCGGCGTCTTCGTCGTCGGCGGGATCGAGTCCTGCGCCGCCGAGGCGCTGACCGCGGGTGACCCGGGCCGCGTCTGGGACGCGCTGCCGGAGCTGATGCACCTCGCCGCCGGCGCCTACTTCGGCAGGGAGGCGGCCGAAGGCGCCTTCGAGCGGGCGAGCGTCTTGCTCGAGCGCGAGCGGGGGCGCTGGGCGGCGGAGGCCGCCGGGGCGGGGCCGGAGGAGGGCCGGTGACCGAGCTGCGGCTGATCTCCGGCGCGGCGCTGGCCGAGCCCGAGCCGGCCGAGGCCGCGCCGCTGCCGCGCCTCTCCCCAGGCCGCCACGGCATGCCCGCCGACCTGGTCCGCGCCCACCAGCGCCGGCGCCTGCTCGAGGCCGCCGCGGCGGCGCTCGCCGAGCAGGGCTACGGCCGCCTCACCGCCGCGCGGGTGACCGAGCTGGCAGGCGTCTCCAGCCGCACCTTCTACCAGCACTTCGAGGACCTCTGGGCCTGCGTGCTGGCCGCCTACGAAGAACAGGCCGCGCGCCTCTGCGAGCGGATCGAATCCGCCTGCTCCGACCCCGCCGCCGCCACAACCACTGAGCGTGGTCGAGGTTTGTCCCGCTATGCGGTTCAAACCTCTACCACGGGCGGGGCGAAAGCGGGAATCGCCGCCGCGATCGAGTTCCTCGCTGCCGAGCCCGACGTCGCCCGCCTGCTCAGCGCCGAGCCGCCGCCGCAGATCGCCGCCCTGGCCTCGGCCCGCCGCGAGCTGATCGAGCGCCTCGGCGCGATGCTGCGCCGCGCGCTCGCCGGGCGCGAAGGCGCCACCCCCCTCCCCGGCCTCGAGCGCCGCCTCCTCGGCGCCGCCCTGGCGATGGTCTCGACCCGCGCCGCGTCGGGCGACCCGGAGCGCCTGCGCGCCCTCGAGCCCGAGCTGACCGAGCTCCTGCTCGCCTCGCTGTAGCGCCCTGTGATGCCGGTACACCAGGCGTGTACCGGCACGCCAAACGTGTACGAGATACTCTCGCGAATCAAGTTTGCATAATTTGGCGGTTATTATCTGTGTTTTATGGCTATGATTACGTGTGCGAGATGGCTATTCTGCCTCCCCCAGACTACGTTTCCCGGCTCCTCGATCCCATCCTCGAAGAACTCTTCGAACAGCTGCCCGCGATGATGCTTGTCGGGCCCCGGGCGGCAGGAAAGACCCGAACGGCTGAACGCCACGTCGCCACCGTCGTGCGGCTGGAACGATCGGCGGAAGCTGCAGCCTTCGCGGGCGACGCCGACGCCGCGCTCCGAGACATGCCGGAACCCCTTCTGCTGGATGAGTGGCAAGCCGTGCCAGAAGTACTGGGGGCGGTTCGCCGGGCAGTTGACGCCGGTTCAGGCAGCCGCCGCTTCCTGCTCACGGGATCTGTCCGCGCCCGGATGACGACGAAAGTCTGGCCGGCGACCGGTCGCGTCGTGAATCTTGCGATGTACCCGATGTCCCAGCGCGAGCTGCTGAGCATCCCTCTGGGCGAGGGCACTTTCATCGACCGGCTGGCCGATGGAACGCGGCCTGCGCTTCCCGCAGAAGCACCCGACCTCCGTGGGTATGTCGAGCTGGCCCTGAGGAGCGGCTTCCCCGAGCCCGCGCTGCAGCTCTCAGGCGAGCCGCGAAAAGCGTGGCTGGAGAGCTACGTGGACAATCTGGTCTCGCACGACGTAGAGCAGCTGGAAGCCTCCCCGACTCGGCGTCGCGACACTCGGCGCCTGCGTCGCTACATGGAAGCCTACGCGCTGAATTCCGCAGGCGTGGCGAATCACCGCACGATCTACGAAGCTGCGGAAGTCAACAAGGAAACCGCTGCGGCGTACGAGGACCTCCTGCACGACCTGCTGATCGCCGAGCAGATTCCGGCCTGGACCTCGAACCGGCTGAAGCGACTCACGAAACAGCCCAAGCGCTACCTGATCGATCCGGCGCTGGTTGCCGCGACCCTGAAACTCGACGTGGCCGGCGTGCTTCGCGACGGAAGCCTGCTTGGGCGGGTGATCGACAGCTTCGTCGTGGCTCAGCTCCGACCGGAGCTGATTGCCTCCTCGAAACGACCGCGGCTGCATCACCTGCGCACGGCCCAGGGACGCCACGAGATCGACCTGATCGCGGAGCTGTCCGAAGGCCGTCTGATCGGCATCGAGGTCAAGGCGGGCGGGGCGGCGACACGCGACGACGCCAGGCACCTCGCCTGGTTACGCGAGGAGATTGGCGAGCGGTTCGTCGCCGGAGTCGTCCTGCACACCGGACCGCGGGTCTACGAGCTCGGCGAGCGGATCGTCGCCGCGCCCATCTGCACGTTGTGGGGCTGAGCAGGATGCGGGCTCAGCCCGCGCTGCCTACGCGTCTTCGGGCTCCTCGGGATGGGCGATCTCCAGGGCCTCCAGGTCGAGGCGGTCGAGCGGTCGGTCCGCCGCTCGCTTCATCGCCCTCAGATCCTCGAGCGAGCAGACCTTGACCTGGATTCCCTCCAACTCGGTATCCGTCGCCCGCGGAGCCAGCTCGTCATACCGGGGGATCTGCGGCAGCCCCTGCAGGACGTCGACTTCGCCCAGGCTCGTCCTCACCAGCGTCTTGTCCCCGGCTCGCAGGAACGTCCTGATCGCGGAGGGCTTCAGCGCTCGGTCGCCGACGATGACGCGACCGTCCAAATCCTCGAGCGCCTGCGCGAGGAGCGCCAGGTTGTCCGCCGAGGGGTCGGGGACCATGTCGAGGTCGTCGGTCCCTCGCACATGCCCCCAGGCGCCCACGGCGAGCCCGCCGACGACGATGTGCCGCACACCGGATTCGTTGAGGCGCTCGAGCAGCGCGAGAGGGCGAAAGGCCGGTGTGGTCACTTGCCGCGCGCGGCGCCGGCGAGCTTGCAGAGGAACTCGCTCAGGGAGATCGCCTCGGCCAGGTTCACGCTCATCGGCCGCCCGGCGTCTTCGCGAATCCTCGCGCGGCGGACGAGCTCGTTGTCGCGCCAGGGGTCGCCCTTCGGCGGCACCGGCGTGACGATCTCCTGCTTCATGGGAACAAGATAACGCCGTAGGGGTTGGCCGACTTCTCCTAGTTCTGAGCGGCCCCGCGCTTGCGCCAGGAGAGCGTCGGCGGGACGAGCTCGCGGATCTCGGCGAGCACGCGGGCGGAGAGCTCGCCGGGGTCCTCGCCGGGGCGGGCCTGGCCGCCGGCGGGCTCGAAGAAGCGGGTGCGCAGACTGGGGCGGCGGGGGAAACCGGTCATCTCGCTCGTGCCCTCGATGGCGACGCAGACGACGCGCGCCTCGGGGACCTCGAGCGCCAAACGGCCGACGCCGCTGCGGGCGTGCAGGACCTCGCCGCGCGAGCGGGTGCCTTCGGGGAAGACGCCGATGCAGGCGCCGCCGCGCAGCGCCTCGATCGCCCGCGCCAGGGCCTGCCTGTCGCCGGCCCCGCGCTCGATCGGGATCTGGCCCATGCCGTCGAGCACCGGGGCCAGGCCGCGCACGTCCCAGAGCGTCGATTTCGCCAGCGCGCGGATCTGGCGGCGGCGGATCGCCGCGACGCCGACCGTCACCGGGTCCCAGTGGCTGTCGTGGTTGCCGACCACCAGCGCCGGCCCGCTCTCCGGCAGCGCCTCCAGCCCCTCGACCTCGAGCCGGCCCCACGACCGGACCGCGGGCCGGCAGACGGCCATCGCTAGCTTGTAGGTCTTCGTTCGCTCCTTCAAGGGCGGCTAGTTCTACTGGAAGCGACACCCCCGCGCCCTGTAGATTGGACGAGTCGCTCTAAGTGACGAAAGTCACAGCCGCTTCACACACCCACAACGGAGGCTAGGCGATCAAGTGCCAACTTCAACCCAGAAGCCGCTCGAGCTGATCCTCGCTCGCAACCTGATGTCGGCCCTCTCGACCCCGGCCTTCCTCGTCGACGAGGGCGGCCTGCTCGTCTTCTACAACGAGGCCGCCGGGATGCTGCTGGGCAAGCCCTGGGAGGAGCTGGGAACGGTCGGCGCCAAGGAGTGGGGCGCCCTGTTCGGGCCCTTCGACGACGCCGGCGAGCCGATCCCCTACGACGACCTGCCGCTGGTCAAGGCGGTGCGCGACGACCGTCCCGCCCACGGGGAGTTCGAGATCCGCTCGACCGACGGCGCCGAGCACCGGGTCGAGGTCTCGGCCTTCCCGATCCAGACGCCGCACGGCTCGCGCGGCGCGATCGCCGTCTTCTGGCCGGCGGCGGGCGATGAGGCGAGCGCCTGAGATGAAGGTCAAGCTCTGGGGCACGCGCGGCTCGGTCCCTTCCCCAGGGCCGGAGACGATCCGCTACGGCGGCAACACCTCCTGCGTCGGCGTCACCCTCTCCGACGGCTCGCTGCTGGCGCTCGACGCCGGCACCGGCATCCGCAACCTCGGCCTCTCGCTGCCCGAGGAGCCCTCGCGCCTGCACATCCTGCTCACCCACCTGCACCTCGACCACATCCAGGGCCTCGTCTTCTTCGCCCCCTGCTTCCGGCCGCAGACCGAGATCGTGATCTGGGGCCCCGCCTCGCCCGAGGCCTCGCTGCGCGACCGCATCGCCCGCTACATCTCGGCGCCGCTGAGCCCGATCGAGGTGCGCGAGCTGCCCTGCGACGTCTCGTTCCGCAGCACGCCGGAGAGCGAGTGGGAGATCGGCCCCGCCCGGGTCCGCGCCGCCTCGGTCTCGCACCGCGGGCCGACGCTCGGCTACCGGATCGACGACGGCGACGACTCGCTCGCCTACATCCCCGACCACGAGCCGGCGCTCGGCGCCGACCTCGACACGCTGGAGGAGGAGTGGATCTCCGGCTTCGGCCTCGCCCAGGACGCCTCGCTGCTGATCCACGACGGCCAGTACGCCGACGCCGAGTACCCCGACCACCTCGGCTGGGGGCACTCCTCGCTCACGCACGCGCTCAGCTTCGCCCGCCGCACGGAGGTCGGGCGCACCGTGCTCTTCCACCACGACCCGCTGCACTCCGACGCCCAGCTCGACCGGCTGGGAGAGGAAGCGCGCGAGCGCTGGACGGCGGCGGGCGGCGATCCGGGCGCGATCGAGCTCGGCGTCGAGGGAGCGGAGCTGGAGACGCGGGCGGCGTCGCCGCGCGCCGTCGCCGCACTTTGAGCAGGATATCCGTTCTCTCTCGGTACGAATGAATTACGTCTCCGCTTCACCGAGGAGATGGTCGGCCTCTGGGGCCAGCGCGCCGAACGCGAGCACGCGATCCGCTGAGCGTCGCCGGGCGAACCCCCTACGTCGCGTCCCCACTCAGCCGCAGGCGCCGGCGCAGCGGCACCCCGACCCAGAGCACGGCAAAGGTCAGCAGCGACCCGCCGGTGAAGATCCAGGTGGCGAGACCGCCGAACAGCACGTCGGTGATCAGCAGGATCGCGCCGCTCATCGCCAGCGCCAGGAAGCCGAGCCCGGCGATCGCCATCCGGTTCGCGAGGAAGACCAGCTCGCGCTTCTGCTGCAGGTGGAAGGTCAGCCGGTGGTAGGCAGTCGGCGAGATCAGCAGCGCCGCCGAGAGCGCCGTGCAGAGCAGGGTGCCGAAGTAAACCTTCTCCTCGAAGGGGGAGACCTCGGTAAAGTTGCGCTGGAACGGCACGGCGAGCAGGAAGGCAAAGAGGGACCTGCACCCCCGGCAGCGCCACGCGCAGCTCCTGCAGCAGCTCGCCGAGGTTACGGTCGAGGCGCTCGTCCTCGCTCTCCTCGCGCCCGGATGGACGGTCCCTCATACCGACCGCAAGATACCCCGTGGTAGAGGTTTGATGCGCTATGCGGAACAAACCTCTACCACGGCCGATGCCCCTCCGAGCGCGGTAGAGGTTTGATGCGCCATGCGACCCAAACCTCGACCACGCACATAGGATCGCGGCCGTGGGACGCCTCGCGGTCATCCTCGGCAGCGGCGCCGCCGGCCCCGGCGGCGAGGCGATCGTCGCGGCGGCCGAGGCGCATGCCGTGGTGCTGCAGCGACACGCCGGCGAGGGCGGCGCCTACGTCCTGCCCCACCTGATCGACCACGCGGCCAACCTGGGGGCGCTCGCCGAGGCGGGCTGCGACCGGGTGCTGGCGATCTCCTCGGTCGGCTCACTCGACGCCGGGCTCGGGGTCGGCGGCTTCGTCTGCCCCGACGACTTCATCGCCCTGCAGACGACGGCGACCACCTTCGCGGACCCGCGCGGGCACATGCTGCCGGGGTTCGACCCGGGGTGGCGCCGGCGCGTGCTCGGCGCCTGGGAGGCGAGCGGCGCCGGCCCGCTGCGCGACGGCGGCGTCTACTGGCAGACCAACGGCCCGCGCTTCGAGACGCCGGCCGAGATCCGCCTGCTCGCCGCGCACGCCGACCTGGTCGGGATGACGGTCGCCTCCGAGTGCGTCGTCGCCTGCGAGCTCGGCCTCGCCTACGCGGCGGTCTGCGTCGTCGACAACCTCGCCAACGGCGTCGCCGCCCGCCCCCTATCCCCCGCCGAGCTCGAGCGCGACCGCGAGCGCAACGCAGGGCGCCTGCGCGACGACCTCGCCGCCGCCCTGCCGGAGCTCGCCAAGTGAGCGCTGTGGACTTTTGGCGTCTCATAGCCCGTAGAAAGTCCACAGCGGCGGTTCGGGCATGAGCGGCTTGACGGTCACGGGGGCGGTGCTGGACGGGGCGACGGTCGGCGTGCGCTGCGCCGGCGGGGCGATCGAGGCGATCGGGCCCGAGGTGACGGCCCAGCCCGGCGAGGAGACGATCGACGCGGCCGGGATGCCGATCGTGCCGGCGCTGGTCAACGGGCACACGCACGCGGCGATGACCCTGTTCCGCGGCTGGGGCGGCGACCTGCCGCTGATGCGCTGGCTGCAGGAGAGGATCTGGCCGGTCGAGGCGAAGCTCGACGCCGAGGACGTCTACTGGGGCGCGCGACTCGCCTGCGCCGAGATGATCCGCACCGGCACGGCCCGCTTCTGGGACATGTACTGGCAGCCGCGGGCGACCGCGCGGGCGGTCGAAGACGCGGGGCTGCGGGCGCACATCGGCGGGCCGCTGTTCGACGCCGACGGGCGCACCGAGGAGACGAAGGCGCGGGTGCTGGCCGAGATCGAGGAGCTCGCCGGGCTCGGCCCCGCGATCGAGGTCTCGCTCGCCCCGCACTCGATCTACACCGTCAGCGAGGGGTTGCTGCGCTGGGCGGCAGAGACCGCGGCCGAGCGCAGCCTCGCCTTCCACATCCACCTCTCGGAGACCGAGCGGGAGGTCAGCGACTGCCTCTCCGCGCACGGCGGGCGGCCCGCCGCCTACCTCGACCGGCTCGGCGCGCTGGGCGAGCGCACGGTGCTCGCGCACGGGGTCTGGCTCGACGCGGCCGAGCTGCAGACGATCGCCGCGCGCGGCGCCACCGTCGTCGCCAACCCGGCGGCCAACATGAAGCTCGCGGTCGGCGGCGTCCTGCCCTACCCGGCGGCGCGCCGGGCCGGGGTCGCAGTCGGGCTCGGCAGCGACGGCGCCGGCTCCAACGACTCGCTCGACCTCTTCGCCGAGCTGAAGCTGTTCGCGCTCAGCCAGCGCCACGCCGCCGGCGACGCGACGGTGATCCCCGCCGCGGAGGCGCTGGCGATCGCCTGCGGCGCCCGGGCCCCGGCGCTGCGCGACCGCTCCGCCCCCGAGGCCGCCGGGACGGCGAGCGACCTGCTCGTCTCCGGCGCCCCGGCCGACTTCCTGCTGCTGCGCGGCGACGGGCCCGAGCTCGGCCTCGGCGAGCTCGCCGCCGACCTCGTCTACGCGGCGAGCGGCTCGCTGGTCGACACGACCGTCGTCGCCGGCCGCGCGCTGATGCGCGGCGGCGTCGTCGAGGGCCTCGAGGAGATCGTCGCGCGCGCCGCCGAGCGCGCCGATCGGCTAGGAATTCGCTGATCGTGGATGTGCTCGGCGAAATCGTCCAGGGGGTGAAGCAATCCCTGCTGATGGCCTACGAGGTCTGGTGGGCGCTGGTCTTCGGCTTCTTCATCTCGGCGATCGTCCAGGCCTGGGTGCCCAGCGGGCGGATCCAGGCCGGCCTCGCGGGACACGGGCCGAAGCCGGTGGCGCTGGCGACCGGACTCGGCGCCGCCTCCTCGTCCTGCTCCTACGCGGCGATCTCGATCGCCCGCTCGCTGCTCGCCAAAGGCGCCTCGGCGACGACCGCGCTCGCCTTCCAGTTCGCCTCGACCAACCTGGTCTGGGAGCTCGGGCTCGTCCTCTGGGTGCTGATCGGCTGGCAGTTCGCGCTCGCCGAGTACTTCGGCGGCGTCGTGCTGATCGTGCTGATGGCGGCGCTGCTGCGCTTCTTCGTCTCGCCGCGGCTCGAAGAGCAGGCGCGGCGCCACGCCCAGGAAGCGCAGGAAGGCGGCCACGAAGGCGGCTGCCACGAGCACGGGGGCGGGGATGAAGCCGAGGCCGGGGAGGAGCGCTTCGACCTGCGCCGGCGGGTCGGCTCGCGCGAGTCGTGGGGCGAAGTCGCGCAGAACTTCCGCGGCGACTGGACGATGCTCTGGAAGGAGATCACGATCGGCTTCCTGCTCGCCGGCTTCATCGGCCTGCTCGGCAACGACTTCTTCAACTTCCTCTTCATCACCGACGCGCCCGCCGCGATCCGCACGATCGAGAACGTCCTCGTCGGCCCGCTGATCGCGATCCTCAGCTTCGTCTGCTCGGTCGGCAACGTGCCGCTGGCGGCGGTGCTCTGGTCGGGCGGGATCAGCTTCGCCGGCGTGATCGCCTTCATCTTCGCCGACCTGATCGTGCTGACGATCGTCGCCGCCTACCGCAAGTTCTACGGCACGCCGTTCACCGTGCGGATCGTCGCCCTGATGTTCGTGACGATGGTGATCGCGGCGCTGCTGGTCGACCTGGTCTTCGGCTTGGCGGGGTTGATCCCCACCGGCCCGCGCCCGACCCGCGACGACATCTTCGGCTCGGTCGAGGTCGACTACAAGCTCTTCCTCAACATCCTCGGCCTGGCGATCTTCGCGGTCCTGACGTGGCTCAGCCGCGCCCGGCGCGCATAGCCCCAAGAACCTCCCGCCGACGGGCCGATTTTTCCACCCCGAGTGGACTTTTCGGCCCGTCGGCGCCGGGGAGGGTCGCGCGGGCGGCGTAGGCCGCGGCCAAGCCCGCGACGGCGGCGAGGAGCAGGGCGACGCGGGGGTCGTAGGCTTCCGAGAGCCAGCCGCTCAGCGGGCCGCCGATCGGCGTCGAGCCGAGGAAGACGACCGAGTAGAGCGACATCACGCGGCCGCGCATCGCCGGCTCGACCGCCAGCTGCAGGCTCGAGTTGATGCCGGCGGCGAAGCTGACCGCGGCGGCGCCGAGCAGCGCCAGCACCGGGATCTCCAGCGCCAGCGCCGGCATCGCCGCGGCGAGCAGCGCGGTGAGGCCGAAGGCGAGCGCGGCGGCGGCGATCAGCCGCGGGCCGGTGCGCCCGCGCGAGCCGACGAACAGCGCCCCGGCGACCGAGCCGACGCCCATCGCGCTGACCAGCGTCGCGTAGACGCCGGCGCCCCCTTCGAAGCTGAAGGTCGCGAGCAGCGGCAGCACGACCTGGAAGTTGAAGCCGAAGGCGCCGACCAGCGCCATCAGCGCCAGGGGAATCGCCAGCTGCGGGGTGCGGCGCACGTAGCGCAGCCCGGCCCGGATCGCGCCCGGTTCGCGGCCGCCGGTCGGGGCGACGTGCAGGCGCGCCGGGTCCATCGCCCAGAGCGCCGCGATCATCACGCCGAAGCTGGCGATGTTGACGGCGAAGCAGGGGACGACGCCAAGCGTCGCGATCAGCACGCCGGCCAGCGCCGGGCCGAGGATCCGCGCGGTCTGGATCAGCACGCTGTTGAGGCTGACCGCGTTGACGACCCGGTCGGGGCCGACCATCTCGATCACGAAGCTCTGCCGGGTCGGGTTGTCGACCGCGTTGACGACGCCGCGCAGGAAGGCCGCGAGGTAGACCATCCACGGCGTGACCACGCCGCCCGCCGCGACCGCGAGCAGGCCGACCGCCGGCAGCGCCATCAGCAGCTGGGTCAGCATCAGCAGCTCGCGCTTGGCGAAGCGGTCGGCGAACAGCCCGCCCCAGGCGCCGATCGCCAGCATCGGCAGGAACTGCAGCGCCGTCGTCAGGCCGACCGCGAAGCCGCTGTGGGTGAGGCTGAGCACCAGCCACACCGAGGCGACCATCTGCATCCAGTTGCCCGACAGCGAGACGAGCTGGCCGGCGAAGTAGAGGCGGTAGTTGCGGACCGAGAGCGACTCGAAGCTGCGCCTCACCGCGGCGCTCACGGACGCTCCTCGTCGAGGATCCGCTCGAGGATCCCGGCGGCCCGCTCGAGCGCCTCGACGTCCTCGTCGGGCAGCTCGCGCATGCGTCGCGCCAGGTAGGCGTTCTTGCGCCCGCGCAGGCGGCGCAGGCGCTCCCGCCCCGCGGCGGTGACGCTGACCAGGGCGCTGCGCCCGTCCTCGGGGTCGGGCGCGCGCTCGACCAGGCCGGCGTCGCCGAGCACGCCGAGCGTGCGGGTGGCGGTCGGTCGCTTCACCCGCTCGATCTCGGCCAGCTCGCTCGGCGTCAGCGGCCCGTGCCGCTCGACCGTCGCCAGCGCCGCTGCCGCGGTCGGCGTCAACTGGCCCGCCGCCTCCGCCGCCTCCTGCCGCAGGCGCCGCGAGGTCCGCACGATCGCCATCCGCAGCCGCGCGGCGATCTCGGTGAGCGCAGTCTCAGTCGCCTCCAAAGTCATTAGCCTTGGTAATTAGTCTAGCAAACTACATTGCCCGGCCCGGTTGCAGCCTCGTGTCCCCCATGAAGGACACAGGGCCTCGATCGCCGCCGGATTCAGTCGCCGCCGACCTTGGCCTCGAGCTCGCGCACGACGTCGGGGTCGCGCAGGGTCGTCACGTCGCCCAGGGCGCGGCCCTCGGCGATGTCGCGCAGGAGGCGGCGCATGATCTTGCCGGAGCGGGTCTTCGGCAGGTCGGCGGACCAGATCACCCGCTTGGGGCGGGCCAGTTTGCCGATCCGCGCGGCGACGTGCTCGGAGAGCTCGGCGGCCATCGCGTCGTCGCCCTCGTGGTCGCCCTCGAGCGTGACGAAGGCGCAGATCGCCTGCCCGGTGTCGTCGTCGCTCTGGCCGATCACCGCCGCCTCGGCCACCTTCGGGTGGGAGACGATCGCCGACTCGACCTCGGCGGTGGAGAGGCGGTGGCCGGAGACGTTGACCACGTCGTCGATCCGCCCCAGCACCCAGAAGTAGCCGTCCTCGTCGCGACGCGCCGCGTCGCCGACCAGGTAGGTCTCGCTGCCGAAGCGCGAGAAGTAGGTCTCGACGAAGCGCTCCCGCTCCTTGTACAGCGTGCGCAGCATCCCCGGCCAGGGGCGGCGCAGGACGAGCAGGCCCTCGGCGCCCGACTCGACCGGCTCGCCGTCGTCGCCGTAGACGGCGGCGTCGATCCCCGGCAGCGCCAGCGTCGCCGAGCCCGGCTTGGTCGCGACGATCCCCGGCAGCGGGGTGATGATGATGTGGCCGGTCTCCGTCTGCCACCAGGTGTCGACGATCGGGCAGCGGCCGCCGCCGATCACCTCGTGGTACCAGAGCCAGGCCTTCGGGTTGATCGGCTCGCCGACCGTGCCGAGCAGCCGCAGCGAGCCGAGGTCGCGGCGGGCCGGGTACTCGGCGCCCCATTTCATGCAGGCGCGGATCGCCGTCGGCGCCGTGTAGAGGATCGTCACCCCGTAGCGCTCGATCAGCTCCCACCAGATGTCCTTGTCCGGGTAGTCGGGCGCGCCCTCGAACATCACGCTGGTCGCCGCATTGGCGAGCGGGCCGTAGACGATGTAGGAGTGGCCGGTGACCCAGCCGACGTCGGCCGCGCACCAGTACACGTCCCGCTCGGGCTTCAGGTCGAAGACGTAGCGGTGGGTGAAAGCGACACCGGTCAGATAGCCGCCGGTGGTGTGCAGGATGCCCTTCGGCTTCGCGGTCGAGCCCGAGGTGTAGAGGATGAACAGCGGGTCCTCGGCGTTCATCGGCTCCGGCGGGCACTCGGCCGCGGCGGCGGCCATCGCCTCCTCGAACCAGACGTCGCGGCCCTCGCGCATCGCGCACTCGGCGCCGGTGTGCCGGACGACGAAGATCGTCTCGATCGAGCCGACGTCGCCCATCACCTCGTCGACCCGCGCCTTGACCGGCGCCGTGCGCCCCTTGCGGCGCGCCCCGTCGACGGTGACCAGCGCCTTCGCCTCGGAGAACTCCATCCGCTCGCGCACCGCCTCGGCCGAGAAGCCGCCGAAGACGACGTTGTGGACGGCGCCGATCCGCGCGCAGGCCAGCATCGCGACCAGCACCTGGGGGATCATCGGCAGGTAGATCCCGACCACGTCGCCCTTCTCGACGCCGTGGTCGCGCAGCGCGTTGGCGAAGCGCTGCACCTCGGCGAGCAGCTCGGCGTAGGTGAGGTCGCGCTCCTCCCCCTCCTCGCCGCGCCAGTGGTAGGCGACCCGCTCGCCGAGCCCGGCGGCGACGTGGCGGTCGAGGCAGTTGGCGGAGACGTTCAGCTCGCCGTCGGCGAACCACTTGAAGAACGGCGCGTCCGACTCGTCGAGCGCCTCGCTCGGCTCGCTGTCCCAGTCGAGCAGCTCCCGCGCCTGGCGCAGCCACCACGCCTCGGGGTCGGCCGCCGCCTGCTCGTAGATCGCCGGGTCGGCGAGCAGCGCCCCGGCGGCGAACCCGCCCGGCGGCTCGAAGCGCTCGACCTCGAGCAGCTCGCTCAGCTCCCGCTCCAGCGAAGTTCCCTCTTCGACTCCCATCGTGCTCCTTCCGTGACCGCTACGCTTGGCTGGGGCTGAACGCTACCCCTTCGACGACTCACAGCAAACCGGAACGCCATGCTCTTCCGCCAGATCATCCACGAGGACCTCGGTTGCGCCTCCTACCTGGTCGGCGACTCCGACGCGGGCGTCGCGGCGATCGTCGACCCGCAGTGGGACATCGACCCCTACCTCAACCTCGCCCGGCTGCACGGGGTGCGGGTCGAGCACGTGCTGGAGACGCACAACCACGCCGACCACGTGTCGGGGCACGGCCGGCTGGCGCGGGCGACCGGGGCGACGATCCACGTCAGCGAGCTGGCCGAGGCCGAGTACGAGCACGAGGCCTTCGGCGACGGCTGGACGCTCGACCTCGGCGAAGGCGTGACGATCGAGGCGATCCACACGCCCGGCCACCGGCCCGAGCACACCTCCTTCCTGCTGCGCGACGCGGAGCGCGGCGGCGACCCGGTCGCGGTGCTGAGCGGCGACTCGCTGTTCGTCGGCGACGTCGCCCGTCCCGACCTCGCGATCGAGCCGCGCGAAGGCGCCGCCGGGATCTTCCGCTCGCTGCACGAGCGGCTGCTCTCGCTGCCCGACGAGGTCGAGGTCTGGCCGGGGCACCTCGGCGGCTCGCTCTGCGGCAGCTCGGGGATCGACCTCAAGACCTCCTCGACGATCGGCTTCGAGCGCCGCCACAACCGGGCGCTGGGGATCGCCGACGAAGCCGAGTTCATCGAGGACGCGGTGGCGAGCATCGGCGAGCGGCCGCCCAACGTCGAGCACATCGTGGCGCTCAACCGCGGCCCGCTGGTCGAGTCGATCGGCGCGCCGGCGCGGCTCACCCCGCGGCGCTTCGAGGCGGCGATCGCCGCCGGCGCCTACGCGGTCGACTCGCGCACCAACGAGCAGTTCGACGAGGCGCACATCCCAGGTGCGATCAGCGCCTCCGCCTACGACACCGGCTTCGCCACCAAGGTCGCCCAGGTCGTGCCGCCCGACGGCGAGGTGGTCGTCGTCGCCGCCTCGGACGGCAACGAGCTCGAGGCGGCGGACCTGCTCGCCGCCGTCGGGCTCGCGGTGCGCGGCTTCCTCGGCGGCGGGATGAGCGCCTGGCGGGCCGAGGAGAGGCCGGTCGAGCGGATCGAGCCGATCGGCCCCGGCGACCTGGCGACGCTGCTGGAGGGCGACGCGCCGCCGCTCGTCCTCGACGTGCGCGGCGCGAGCGAGTACGCGGAGGGCCACATCGAGGGATCGCTGCACGTCCCCTACGGCGAGCTGGCGCGGCGGCTCGACGAGCTGCCCCGCGACCGCGAGCTGGCGACGATCTGCAAGGGCGGCAAACGCAGCGGCCTCGCCGCCTCCGTGCTGCAGCGCGAGGGGTTCGAGACGATCCACGTCGCCTACGGCGGGGTCGGGACGTGGCAGGAGGAAGGGCGGCCGGTGGAGAGCGGCGCCGTGCCAGCCTAGGCGGCGCGAGTGCGCGAGGACGGCGCGAGACTCGCTGCCAAAGAGCTTGCAAGGGACGCCGCGTCGGCAGGCCCTAGGGAGCTGACGGTGACGCGGATCGCGGGGGGAGCTTGGAGGCGGAAGGGGGCGCCTGGCATCACGGCCCAGCCGTCGACTTGAAGAGCCTGAACGACGGCCGTCTCGTCGGGGACCGGGATCCAGACGTTGAGGCCGCTCGGGGCGTGGGCGTCGATTCCGCGCTCGGCCAGGGCTGAGACGAGCGCCCCGCGGCGTTCGGCGTAGGTCTCCTCGGCGCGCTTCAGCAGGTCCGCGACCTCGCCGTCTCCCAGCAGCTCCGCGGCGGTGCGCTGCAGCAGGTGGCTCACCCAGCCGGGTCCGACGGCCTGGCGGCCGCTGACCCGGGAGATCGTGTGGGGGTCGCCGGCGAGGACGGCGAGGCGCAGGTCGGGGCCGAGCGACTTGGCAAGGGAGCGAGCGGCGGCCCAGGTCCCGCGACCGGGGGTGAGCGAGACGCGGGGCGCACCGGCGATCGGGCCGAGGTGGTCGTCCTCGAGCAGCATCGCCTCGGGGTGGCGGTCGAGGACGGCGCGCAGCTCCCCCGCCCGCCCGGCGTCGAGCGCGGCGCCGGTGGGGTTCTGCCCGCGCGGGTTGAGGACGGCCGCCGCCACGCCCTCGTCGAGCGCCCGGGCGAGCGCCTCCGGGACCATCCCCCGGCCGTCGATCTCTACCGGCCGCAGGGCGTAGCCGTTGGCGCGCAGCAGGTGGAGGAGGCCGGCGAAGCCCGGGTCTTCGACCGCGATCGCGTCGCCCGGGCGCAGGCGCGCCGCCAGCGCCCGCTCGATCCCGTCGAGCGCGCCGCTGACCACGGCGAGCGCGCCGGCCTCGATCCCGTCCGCCTCGAGCTCGTCCCGCACCGGCTCGAGCAGGCGCGGGTCAACCGGATCGCCGCCGTAGAGCTGGCGCGGCGGCTCGATCCGCCGCAGCACGGGCGTCAGGTCGGGCAGCAGCGCGGGGTCGGGGTTGCCGCTCGCCAGGTCGCGCAGGCCCTCGACCTGCCGCAGGCCCGTCCAGGCGCCGGCGACCGGCGGGCGCCAGCTGACCCGGGCGCCGCTGCGCGGCTGGGTGACCACGAGCCCGCGCGAGCGCAGGTCCTTGAAGGCCGCCGCGACGGTGGTCGGGCTGACGCCGAGCTCGCTCGCGAGCGAGCGCACGGCGGGCAGCGGCGCGCCGGGCGTCAGCTCGCCGGCCTCGATCCCGCGCTCGACGCTGGCGGCGATCTGCGCCGCGCCCTCGCCCGTTATCCGGTACTGTGTCACCTCAGAAGCCAAGTTTGTACTGTAACAGATTGGGAAGGCGCGATGGCGACGAGGCCGAGAGCGAGGACGAAGGCGACGCGGATGCCGAGCCGCGCGAGCTACGAGCGCGCGACGATCGAGTCGATCCTCGACGCGGCGATCGTCTCCCACGTCGGCACGGTCGCCGCAGCCGGCCACCCGGCCGTGATCCCGACCCTGCACGCCCGCGACGGCGACAGCCTCTACATCCACGGCTCCGCCGCCAGCCCCACCCTGCGCCGCGCCCGTGAGGCCGAGGTCTGCCTCAGCGCGACCCTGGTCGACGGCCTCGTCCTCGCCCGCTCCGCCGTCCACCACTCGGTCAACTACCGCTCGGTCGTCGTCTACGGCCGCCCCGACGCGGTTGAAGGCGCGAGCGAAAAGGAGCATGCGCTCAGGCTCTTCACGGAAAAGATCGTCCCGGGACGATGGGACGACGTACGCCCACCGACGGCGCAGGAGCTGAAGGCAACCGGCGTCTTACGCCTACCGCTCGACGAGGCCTCCGCCAAGGTCCGCGAAGGCGGCCCGATGGACGACGAGGACGACTATGCGCTGCCGGTCTGGGCGGGAATCGTCGGACTGCGGCTGACCAGAGGCGACCCGCAGGCGGACGACCGCCTCCTCCCCGGTGTCGAGCTCCCCGGCTATCTCGAGCGCCGGATACGGCGGGTCTAGTACCCAGGAGGGTGACGGGCAATGAAACCGGCCGTGCTGCTGACCGGCGAGGCGTGCCAGCGGGGGCCGGGGCCGCCGACCGTGTCGAAGGCGAGGCCGGCGATCATCACCCAGGCGTGGCCGGCGTTGGCGTAGACGGTGATCCACTGGCCCGGACCCGGCGCGCCCCAGGTCTCCAGGCCGGTCGAGTCGAGCGGGCTCGAGAGGTAGCCGCCGCCGTTCAGCGCGAAGCTGACCGCGCCCGAGCAGTCGTAGCCCGAGGAGCTGAACGAGCCGTGCCCACCGCCCCAGACGTAGGGGGTGGTGGCGATCGAGTTGGCGGCTTCGATCGCCGCCTTGACGGCCGAGGGCGCGGCGCTCGGCACGCTCGCCTGGCTTTCGGAGACGTAGTTCGCGCTCTGGCCGGGGGTCAGCGGGGCGGGCGCGGCGCTCGGCGCGGGCGAGCCGGAGCTCGCCAGCTGTTCGGAGATCGTCGCCAGGTTGTCGCCGAGCGCCGCTTCGCGCGACTCGAGCGCTTCCAGGTCGGCCTGGCGCTTCGCCTGCGCTTGCTTCAGCTCGGCGAAACGGGCCGCGGCCGCGGCGCTGGCTTCCGCCGCTTCCCTCTGCTTGGCGGCGATCTCGTCGCGCGCCGACTTCAGCTGCGCGCGGAGCGCCGCCATCCGCCGCACCGCGGCCTGCGCTTCGTCGCGCAGCCCCTTGACCCGGCCGGCAACCGAGTCGTCGTAGTCCTGCACGCGGCTGAGGTATTCGGCGCGCACGCTGGCCTGCGACCAGGTCTCCGATTCGAGCAGCACGTCGACCACGTCGGGGCTGCCCGCCTCGTAGATCGCGACGAGCCGCTCGCGCAGCACCCCGAGCGCCCGCCGCAGCCGTTCGCGAACCGCTTCCAGGTGGCGCCGCTCCGCTTCCAGCTTCGCGGTCGCCGCGTCGAGCTCGTCCTGCTTCTTCGCCAGCTCGGCTTCCAGCGCCTGCTGTTCGGAGCGCAGCCGCGAGACCTCGCCCAGCATCGAGTCGATCGCCCGGTTCTGCGCGGCGATCGTCGTCGCCAGGGCGCTGTGGCTCTTGCGCACCGCGCCCAGCTCGCCCTGCGTCGCGTCGAGCTTTTCCCGCAGGGTCTTCGCCGGCGCGCTGCCCACCAGGCAGAGCGCGAGCAGCAATATGGAGGCGGGAAGCAACCGCCGCCAGGGGGTGCCGGCACGGGCGCGCATTCGCGCCCGCACGCTAGCGAAGTCCCCTCTCGATTGTTAGGAGTTGCTAATAACCTGCAACTCCGCTTGCATCAGGCGAGCAATTTGGCCTTCGCCCGGTCGAACTCCTCGGCCGAGATCGCGCCCTTTTCCTTCAGCTCGTTGAGCTTGTGCAGCTCGTCGGCCGGTGAGCCGGCGTGGGCCTGCTGTCGCACGTAGGAGTCGAAGTGCTGTTTGGCCTCTGCCTGCGCTTTGATCGTGCGGTCGCGCATCCCGCTGCCGCGCGCGATCAGGTAGACGAGCGCGGTCAGGAACGGGATCACGACGAGGAAGATCACCCATACCGCCTTCCACCAGCCGGAGATCTCGTGATCGCGGAAGAGGTCGGTGAGGATCGTGATCAGGATCCAGATCCAGACGACGAAGAAGAAGACCTCCAGCGCGAGCAGGATCGCTTCGCCGAAATTGATGTCTGCGAACGGCACGTGATGTCCTTTCGGTTGTCAGGCAGGGGGAGGGACGGAAAGATCATAAGAACGGAAGCGTCACAAGTCGAATCACGCCGCCGGCGAACATCAGCGTGCCGAAGACCAGCGTCGCGACGATCAGCCGCTGCGAGCGGAACTTGACCGAGAGCCCGCCGAAGAAGAGCACGGCGGCAAAGAAGATCGTCGCCAGCACGTAGTTGTCGGAGGTCTGGTTCGCTTCACGGCCCTCTTCGAAGAGCTGATCCGCCTCGCCTTCGAGCTTTTCGCTTTCCTCCAGGGCGGCGACCCTGTACTGCTTCATTTCGAACGGAACGTCCGGCGCCTTGGGGTTCTGCAGCGGGCGCAGCTTCGCCCAGGCGTTGAAGGCCGGCCTGAACTCGTCGCGGAAGAAGCGGTAGCGGAGGATCTTCTGCAGCTCCTCGTTGCCCTGCGAGTAGGCGGCGGCGAACTGCGTGAAGAGGTCGGCGTCGATCGTGACGAAGGAGAAGCCCTGGCTCTGGGCCTTGGCTGACTTGGTGCGCGCGGCGCCCGCCTGGGTGAAGCGGGCCGACTGCTGGCCGCCCCAGCGGGTCGCCTCGTAGGCGCTGTAGGCGGTGGCGAGCGTCGCCACCGCCAGCAGCGCAGCCGACCACAGCTCGAACCGCTCGCGCACGCTGATCTCGCCGTCGAACATCGCGGCGGCAGGATATGCCAGCAAGCGGAGCGTGCGCCGGGCGCGGCGTCACCTGAGCCGCCGGGCGAAGAGCACCGCGGCGACCGCGGTGGCGAGGTTGAGGCTTGAGACGCCGGCCCGCATCGGGATCGCGAGGCGCGCGTCGGCGCGGGCGAGCAGCTCCTCGCTGAGGCCGTAGCGCTCGCTGCCGAAGGCGAGGATCGCGCGCGGCGGCAGCTCGGCCGGGGCCAGGTCCGCCCCCTCCGGGTCGATCGCGACCAGCGGCCGCGGCGCGGCGTCCCGCTGGTCCCCGCCCTGGCGAGTTTGTACCGCTATGCGGGACAAACTCGCCAGCGAGGCGACCGGCAGGGCGAAATGGAGGCCCGCGGCGCCGCGCAGGGCGTCGGGGTGCCAGGGGTCGTTGGGGCCGGTGGTCAGCAGGCCGGCGGCGTCGGCGGCCGCGGCGACCCGCACGCAGGCGCCCAGGTTGCCCATCGTGCGCGGGTCCTCGAGCAGGACGAGCGGCGCCGGCCGCTGGTCGGCCAGCGCCGCCGCGGCGTCGACCTGCGGGCGGCGGGCGAGGGCGAGCACCCCGGTGCGCGGCGTCTGCGGCGCCAGCTGCGCCATCGTCTCGGCGGGCACGGGCGCGGCCCGCTCGGCCAGCGACCCGGCGAGGTCCGGCGCCAGCTCGGCCGCCAGCTCGTCGAGCCGCGCCCCGTCGACGGCGACCGCCTCCAGCAGCTCGGCGCCGAAGCGCAGCGCGTGCTTGAGCGCATGAAATCCCTCCAGCACCGCCAGCTCGCGGTCGCGGCGGGCGCCGCGGTAGCGGCGGATCAGCGCCTGCTCGTCTGCCTCGCGCACACCGGCATCATGCCCACATCACCCGTCCACGGCTCGACCGTGGTCGAGGTTCGTTCCGCATAGCGGGCCAAAGCTCGACCACGCCCGGGAGGGGCCGCTACTCCTCCGCGGTCTGGACTACCTTCAGCGCCCGGTTGCGGACGTCCGGGAGGCCGTCGAGGAACGGCGTCAGGTGGCGGCCGATGATCTTGCCGTCGCGCTCGTGCCATGGCGGGCTCGCGGTCAGGGTCGAGACCTCGCCGTGGCCGCCGGTCGGCCGCCCGAACAGGTAGCGCGGCTCGGCGCCGGTCCAGAGCACGGCGCGGAGCACCGGGTCGAACACGGCCGGCTCGACCGCGGCGCCCACCGCGGCGGCGATCTCTTCAGCGGCCACGTCGGCCTCCTGCGTCGCGATCCCCCCCTGCTTGACGGGAAAGTTGGTCACGTCGCCGGCGGCGTAGACGTCGCGCGCCCCGACCACCCGGCAGTGCTCGTCGACGGGAAGGAACCCGTCCTCGTTGGCGGGCAGCCCGTCGATGCGGCGGCCCTCCAGCCGCGGCAGGCTGACCACCGCTTCGGTCGCGATCGGATCGCCCGGGGCGAGGCTGAGCCGGCCGTCTTCGTAGGCGACCGGGTGGACGCCGCTGAGCACCTCGATTCCGTGGTCGCGCAGCAGCTCCCCCATCTCGACGCCGACCGCGCGGCCGAACAGCTCCAGCGGCGCGTCCTCCGGGGTGACCACGCGCAGGCGCGCGTCGGAGATCCCCGATTTCGCCAGCACCGCGGCGCCGAGCAGCGCCAGCTCGTACAGCGGCAGGGCCCAGTTGTTGCCGCCCGGCATCGTGAAGACGACGTCGCGCAGCATGCCGCTGCGCAGGCGCCGCACGACGTTGCCGAAACCGCCTTCGTCGGAGACGCCCCAGAAGGTGACGGCGCCGGGGACGGCCCAGAGCATGCGCACGCCGGAGGCGACCAGCAGGTAGTCGTACGGGACCCGCTCGCCGTCACGGACGGTCGCCGTGCCGCTGTCCGGATCGATCGCGAGGACGCCGCTGAGGCGGAAGCCGACGCCGATCCGCTCGGCCAGCTGCTCGAGGTCGTAGCGCAGGATGCTCGCCGCCCCGTAGGGCTCGCCGACGGCGAACGGCCGGTAGACGAACTCGCCGCGCGGCGAGCAGAGCTCGACCGTCGCCCGCTCGCCGGCCAGCGCGCGCAGCGCCAGCGCCGCCTCCAGCGCGGCCACGCCGCCGCCGGCGACCAACACCCGCGGGCGATCCGGCCGCGTACCGTCCCCCTGAACGACGCTCGCGCTCATCGACCGAGCGTATGACCGCCCGCCCGGACCTCCATCGGGAGACGCCCACACGCGGGCTGCGGCTTTCCCCCGATGGCGCTGCGCCGGCGCCGACCCATGATTCGGGCGGTGAGACTTCTGGTCGGCTACGACGGGAGCGACGGGGGGCGCGACGCTCTCGAGCTGGCCCGGGTCCTGGGCTCGATCGAGGAAAGCAGCGCGCTGGTCGTCGCCGTCATGCCCTACACGCCGCTGCCGGTCGGCTTCACCGAGCTGGAGCGCGACGCAGCCGAGCAGGCCGAGCCGCTGATGAGCGAGGCGCGGGCCAAGCTCGGCGGCCTCGTCGCCGGGACGCGCGCCTTCGGCGGCGGCTCGCCGGCGGGCGTGATCACCGACGTGGCCGAAACCGACGCGCCCGATGCGATCGTGCTCGGCTCGCCGCACCGCGGCCCGCTCGGCCGGGCGCTGATCGGCAGCGTCGCCGAGGGCGTCCTGCACGGCGCCCCCTGCGCGGCGGTCGTCGCCCCGCGCGGCTATGCCGGCGAGGGCCACGGCCCGTTCGCGACGATCGCCGTCGCCTACGACGGCACGCCGGAAGCGAAGGCGGCGCTGGCGCGGGCGCGGGCGCTGGCCGAAGAGAGCCGCGCCGCGCTGCGCATCCTCACGGTCCTCGCCCCGCCGGTCGCCCTGCCCGGCGTCGCCGGCTACACCCCGGTCAACCCGCCGGAGCCCGACCGGGTGATCGCCGAAGGCGTCGCCGCGGCGGGCAGCGCGATCCCGGTCGACGGGCAGCGGCTCGACGGCCCGCCGGCCGCCGCGCTCGCCGAAGCCTGCGAGGACGACGTCGACCTGCTCGTCGCCGGCTCGCGCGGCTACGGGCCGCTGACCCGCCTGCTGCTCGGCTCCGTCACCTCGCAGCTGGTCGCGAGCGCCCCCTGCCCGGTCCTAGTCGTCCCCCGCCCGCGGAAGGACTGACGGTGAGCCAGGCGACCCACGGCGCGATCCCGGTCAGCATCGACGCCATCGACCGCGCCCGCCGCCTCGCCACCGCCGCCGAGCGCCGCGTGCTGCTGGATTCGGGGCGCTGAGTCAGAGCTCCCAGTGGCGGCCGACGTGCGAGGCGGCGTCGGAGGTGAGCAGGGGCTCGGGGGCGGCGGACTCGGCCTCGCCCTCGCCGCCGAAGGCGCGAAGCGTCAGCTCGACCGACTCGGCGAGCGCCGGCGGCGAGTAGCCGCCCTCGAGCACGGCGCCGAGCGGGGCGCCCAGGGCGCGGGCGAGCTCGCGCACGTGGCAGGCCATGCGGGCGAAGGCGGCGGACTCGAGCCGGCAGCCGGCGAGCGGGTCGTCGCGGTGGGCGTCGAAGCCGGCCGAGACGAGGATCAGCTGCGGCCCGAAGGAATGCGCGACGGGGACGACGATGTGCTCGAGCAGCGAGAGCCAGAGCTCCTCCTCGGATCCGGCCGGGACCGGCAGGTTGATCGTGAACCCCTCCCCCTCGCCGGCGCCCATGTCGGCGATCGAGCCGCTGCCGGGGTAGATCCCCTGCTGGTGCAACCCGACGACGAGCACGTCGCGGCGCCGGCGGAAGGCCTCGACCGTGCCGTTGCCGTGGTGGACGTCCCAGTCGAGGATCATCGCCCGCTCGACCCCGAGCTCGCGGATCGCCAGCTCGGCGGCGACGGCGACGTTGTCGAAGAGGCAGAAGCCCATCGCCCGGTCGGGCTCGGCGTGGTGGCCGGAGGGGCGGATCGCGCAGAAGCCGGCCTCGTCCTCGCCGGCGAGCAGCGCCCGGGTCATCGCGCAGGCGCCGCCGGCGGCGCGCAGGGCGGCGCGGAAGGAGGCCTCGCCGACGTAGGTGTCGGGGTCGATCGCGCCGCCGCCGCTCGCGCTCAGCTCGCGCACCGACTCGACGTGGCGGCGGCTGTGGACGAGCTCCAGGTCGGCCTCGCTCGCCGCCGGCGCCTCGCGCCGCTCCCAGCCGAGCCAGTCCGCCGCCGCCAGCCGCCGCTCGATCGCCCGCAGCCGCTCGGGGGTGTCGGGATGCGACGGCATCCCCTCGCGCGGATCGTGCTCCAGACAGGCCGGGTGGCTGAAGTAGAGCCCCACGACAGCGACTGTAATCCGTTCCGGTGCGAGTTTCCCACCGCATAGGTGGGAAACTCGCACCGGAAGCGGCGGCGGGCGCCTACGATTGGGGAGTGGGCGCCGAGTACCCGGCCTACCGTGAAGCTGACGTCGTGCTGCGGGACGGCTCGACGGTCCATCTGCGGCCAGTGCGGGCGGGCGACGCGCCGGCGCTGCTCGAGCTGTTCCAGGGATTGAGCGCCGACTCGCGCATGTTCCGCTTCTTCTCCGGGGCGAGCGACCTGGAGTCCGCCGCGACGCGGCTCGCCGAGGTCGACTACGCGCAGCGCTACGGCCTGGTCGCCACCCGCGGCGACGAGCGCCCGGTCGGCCACGGCGCCTATGTCGGCACGGCGCCCGGCCGCGCCGAGGTCGCCTTCGCGATCGCCGACGAGCTGCAGGGGCAGGGCCTGGGGACGATCCTGCTCGCCCACCTCGCCGAGGTCGCCCAGGAGCACGGGATCGAGGCCTTCTTCGCCGAGGTGATGCCGCAGAACCACCGCATGGTCGAGGTCTTCCGCGAGAGCGGCTTCCCGATCGAGACCTCCTCCGAGCCGGGCGCGATCCACGTCGAGCTGCCGACCTCGCTCGGCGGCGGCGCATTCGAGCGCTTCGCCGAGCGCGACCGGCTCGCCGCCGAGGCTGCCGTGCGCGGCTTCCTGCGCCCGCGGGCGGTGGCCGTGGTCGGCGCCTCGCGGCGGCGCGAGACGGTCGGCGGCGCGGTCTTCCACAACCTGCTCGAATCGGCGTTCGGCGGCGTCGTCCACCCGGTCAACCCGGCGAGCGACGTGGTCCAGTCGGTGCGCGCCTATCGCAGCGTCGCCGAGCTGCCGGGCGGGGTCGACCTCGGCGTGATCGCGGTGCCGCCCGAAGCTGCCGTCGCGGCGGCCGCGGAATGCGCCGCGAAGGGCTGCTCGGCGCTGGTCGTGCTCGCCGCCGGCTTCGCCGAGGTCGGGCCCGAGGGCGCGGAGGCACAGCGACGCCTGGTCGAGGTCTGCCGCGAGTCCGGCATGCGCCTGGTCGGGCCCAACTGCCTCGGCGTGATCCTCAACGAGCGCGGCGGCGGGCTCAACGCGAGCTTCGCCCCGGCGACGCCCCCGCCCGGCAACGTCGGCTTCGTCACCCAGAGCGGCGCGCTCGGCCTGGCGTTGATCGACCTCGCCGCCGACCGCGGGCTCGGCGTCTCCTCCTTCGCCTCGATCGGCAACCGCGCCGACATCACCGCCAACGACATGCTCGAGTACTGGGAGGGCGACCCGGACACCGACGTCGCCCTGCTCTACATCGAGTCGTTCAGCGACCCGGCGCGCTTCTCCCGCGTGGCCCGGCGGGCCGGCCGCGAGATGCCGATCGTCGTCGTCAAGAGCGGCCGCTCGGTGGCGGGCGAGCGCGCCACCGGCTCGCACACCGGCGCCCTGCTCTCCGCCTCGGACGTGACCGTCGACGCGCTGTTCGAGCAGGCGGGCGTGATCCGCACCGAGACGCTCTCGGAGCTGCTCGACATCGCGGCGCTGCTCGGCAGCCAGCCGCTGCCGGCCGGGCCGCGGGTCGGCATCCTGACCAACGCCGGCGGCCCGGGGATCATGTGCGCCGACGCCTGCGAGGCGGCGGGGCTCGAGGTTCCCGAGCCGCCCGAGGAGGTGCGCGCGGCGCTCGCCGAGCACCTGCCGGCCGAGGCCTCGCTCGGCAACCCGGTCGACATGATCGCCACCGCGAGCGCCGAGCAGTACCGGCGCTCGATCGCCGCGCTCTCCGCCTGGGAGGGGATCGACGCGCTGATCGTGATCTTCATCCGGCCGCTGCTGACGCGGGCCGAGGAGGTCGCCGGCGCCGTCCGCGCCGCGCTCGGCGAGATGCAGCGCGAGATCCCGGTGCAGGCGGTGTTCATGTCGAGCGGCGACCGCGAGACGATGGCCGCCGGCGGCCGCATCCCCACCTACCTCTATCCGGAGGACGCGGCGCGCACCCTGGGACGGGCGATGAAGCACGTGCGCTGGCGCGCCCGGCCGGCCGAAGAGCCGCCCGAGCCCGCGGGGACGCGGCCGGACGAGGCGGCGGCGGTGATCGCGCGGGCGCTGGCCGGCGAGGGCGAGTGGCTGGGCATGCAGGAGGTCGCCGAGCTGCTCGACTGCTACGGGATCGCGACGCCGGCCTGGCGGGTCGCCGCCGACCCGGCGGCCGCCGCGCACGCCGCCGAGGAACTCGGCGGCGCCGTGGCGCTGAAGGCGCAGGGCGAGGCGATCCTGCACAAGAGCGACCTCGGCGCGGTGCGCACCGGGCTCGCCGACCCGACCGCGGTGGCCGGCGCCGCGGTGCAGATCGACGAGGCGCTGGCGCGGGCCGGGGTCGAGCGCGAGAGCTTCCTCGTGCAGGCGATGGCCGCGGGCGGGGTCGAGCTGCTGATCGGGATCGCCGCCGACCCGGCGTTCGGCCCGGTGCTCGCGGTCGGCGCCGGCGGGACCCGCGCCGAGCTGCACCCCGACGTCGCCGTGCGCATCTGTCCGGTCAGCGCCGGCGAAGCGGCGGAGATGATCCGCTCGCTGGCGACCTTCCCGCTGCTAACCGGGTTCCGCGGCGCCCCCGCCGCCGACCTGCCGGCCCTGGAAGCGATGCTGCTGCGGGTCAGCGCGATGGTCGACGCCCACCGAGAGATCGCCGAGCTCGACCTCAACCCGGTGATCGCCGGCCCGGACGGCGCGAGCGCGGTCGACGCTCGCGTCCGCCTCCGCCCGGCCCCGGACCCGAGGCCGTGGCCGAGCACCTGGCGGCCGCTTTAGGGGGTCGTGGAAAAGCCGCGAGCGGGTAGTGGGTTTTACACCGATGAATCGACCGGCCGGATCGCACACACTCGCCCCATGACCGCGGAGGAGGACTGGCAGCAGATCCGCTTCGCCGACCGGCGCGACGCCGGCCGCCAGCTGGGCGAGCGGCTGCGCCCCTTCGCCTACGAGAACCCGCTTGTGGTGGGCCTGCCCCGCGGCGGCGTCCCGGTCGCCCGCGAGGTGGCGCGGGCGCTGCACGCGCCGCTCGACCTCCTCGCCGTGCGCAAGCTCGGCGCCCCGCACAACCCCGAGTACGGGATCGGCGCCGTCGCCGAGGGCGGCGCGCGGGTGATCGACCCCGAGGCGATCGCGATCCTCGGGCTGCGCAACGGCGTCGTCGAGCAGATCGCCGCCCGGGAGAGCGCCGAGCTGGAGCGCCGCGCGGCGCTCTACCGCGACGACCGGCCGCCGCTCAGCGTCTCCGGCCACACCGCGATCGTCGTCGACGACGGCGTCGCCACCGGCGTCACCGACTCGGCCGCGCTGCGCGCCCTGCGCCGCATGGGGCCGCGCCGGCTGATCCTCGCCGTGCCGGTCTGCCCGCCCGACTCGGCCCACCGCCTGCGCGATGATGCCGACGAGGTGATCGCCCTGCAGCAGCCGCCGCGCTTCTTCGGCGTCGGCCAGTTCTACGAGGACTTCTCACAGGTCGACGACCAGGAGGTCGTCTCGATCCTCGCGGAATTCGACCATGCCGCCGTCTGAGCGGCATGGCGTGGGCTGAGCGCGACGCGATGGGCATGCGCAGCATCCGGATCGGGCGGCTCGCCGGCATCCCGATCGGCTTCCAGCCGCTGTGGCTGGGGATCGTCGCGCTGATCGCCTGGTCGCTCGGCGCTGCCTACTATCCGGACCGGGTTGCGGACATCGCGCCGCCCGCCGCCTACGCGCTGGGCCTGCTGAGCGCCCTGCTGCTCTTCGCCAGCATCCTCCTGCACGAGCTCGGCCACAGCGTGGTCGCCCGCCGCCACGGAGTCGAGATCGAGGAGATCGACCTCTGGCTGCTCGGCGGCGTCGCCCGCATGAAGGGCTACCCGAAGGCCGCGGGCGACGAGCTGCGCTTCGCGATCGCCGGCCCGGCGGTGACGCTGGCGATCGTCGTCGCCTTCGGCCTCCTCGCCCTCGCCCTGCCGGCCTCGACCCCGGACGCGATCCAGGCCGTGGTCGACTACCAGCTCTTCGTCAACGCGGCGATCCTCGTCTTCAACATGCTGCCCGCCTTCCCGCTCGACGGCGGGCGCGTCGCCCGCGCCGCGATCTGGATGCGGAGCGGCGACATGCGGCGGGCGACCGCGCTCGCCGCCCAGGTCGGCCGCGGCTTCGGCTACCTGATGATCGGGCTCGGCGTCTTCGGCGCCGCGGCCGGGGCCTTCGGCGGCATCTGGCTCGCCGTGGTCGGCGTCTTCGTCATCGTCGCCGCCAAGGCCGAGGAGGGCGGCCTGCGGGTGCGCACCGCCTTCGCGGGACGCGAGGCGGGACGCTTCGTCTCCTTCCCGGCGGTGACGGCGCCGGCCGAGATCAGCGTCGCCGAGGCGGTCGAGCGGCTATTCGTCCCCTACCGCTACACCGCCTACCCGGTGATCGACGGCGGCCGCCCGGTCGGCCTGATCGACACCTCGCACGTCGAGCGCGTGGCGTCCGGGCGCCGCGCCGCGACCAGCGTCCGCGAGGCGGCGATCCTCGACCCGGAACTGCTGATCGGCGAGCACCAGGACGTCGCCGAGCTGCTCGACCGCCCCGCCTTCCAGAGCGTCGGCCGCGCCGTCGTCCACAGCGACCGCGGCGAGGTCGGGGTGATCTCGATCACCGACGTCAACCGCGCCCTGCGGGCGATCGAGCTCAGCTCGAGCTGAGCGTCAGCCCTCGCGCGTCCTCTGCTCGGCCGCCAGCCGGGCGATCTCGCCCAGGTCGACGCCCAGGGCGACCGAGAGCTTGGTGATCACTTCCCAGCTCGGGTTGCGGTGGCCGTTCTCGATGCCCGAGAGGTAGGTCCAGTGGATTTCCGCCTTGGCGGCGAAGTCTTCGATCGTCATCCCCTGCTCGTGCCGGAGCACGCGAACCGCGGCGCCGAACTGAGCCGGAGTGGTCTGAGGCGGTGGGTTCGCCACTGCGAGGGCAAGCGTCCCGCGACCTGGGGACTTAGACCATAGTCTATTGGCTATGGCTCGGCCGCCCGAGCCCTTATTCCCTCCGGTCGGCGAACGGCGCATAGCCGGCAAACGCCGCAGTCAGGTGAGCGGCTGACCGAGGATGAATGCCTCGACCGCCACGTCGCGCGCGCGGAGGATTGCCGCGACGGCTTCGCGGTACAAATATGGGAGAGGATGAAGGCGAGCGACGAGGCGACGATCGACGCATGGTGGCGGGCGGCCAACTACCTCTCGGTCGGCCAGATCTACCTGCTCGACAACCCGCTGCTGCGCGAGCCGCTGGCTCGCGAGCACGTGAAGCCCCGCCTGCTCGGCCACTTCGGCACGACCCCGGGGCTCAACCTGCTCTACGCGCACCTCAACCGGGCGATCGTCGCCCGCGACCTGAACACGATCTTCGTCACCGGCCCCGGCCACGGCGGCCCGGGCCTCGTCGCCTCGACCTGGCTCGAGGGCGCCTACAGCGAGCTCTACCCGCACGTCGGCCGCGACGCGGCGGGGATGCGCGAGCTGTTCCGCCAGTTCTCCTTCCCCGGCGGGATCCCCAGCCACGCCGCGCCGGAGACCCCGGGCTCGATCAACGAGGGCGGCGAGCTCGGCTACTCGCTCGCCCACGCCTACGGCGCCGCCTTCGACAACCCCGACCTGCTGGTCGCCTGCACGATCGGCGACGGCGAGGCGGAGACCGGCGCGCTGGCGGCGAGCTGGCACTCGAACAAGCTGCTCAGCCCGCGCCGCGACGGCGCCGTGCTGCCGATCCTCCACCTCAACGGCTACAAGATCGCCAACCCGACGCTGCTCGCCCGCATCCCCGAGCCCGAGCTGACGGCGCTGCTGGAGGGCTACGGCCACCGACCGATCTTCGTCCGCGGCGGCGAGGGAGGCGAGGAGCCCGCCGCCGTGCACGGGCGCCTCGCGGCGGCGCTCGACGAGGCGCTCGACGAGATCGCCGAGATCCAGCGCGCCGCCCGCTCCGGCGGGGCCGCGGGGCGCCCGCGCTGGCCGATGATCGTGCTGCGCACGCCGAAGGGCTGGACCGGGCCGAAGCGGGTCGACGGCCTGCCGGTCGAGGGCACCTGGCGCTCGCATCAGGTGCCGCTGGCCGACGTGCGCGAGGACGCCGAGCACCTGCGCCAGCTGGAGCAGTGGATGCGCGGCTACCGGCCCGAGGAGCTGTTCGACGAGGACGGCGCCCCGGTCCCCCGGCTCGCCGAGCTGGCGCCGCGCGGCGCGCGGCGGATGGGCGCCAACCCGCACGCCAACGGCGGCCTGCTGCTGCGCGAGCTGCTGCTGCCGGACTACCGCGACTACCGGGTCGAGGTGGCGGCGCCGGGGCGCGACCGGGCCTCGGCGACCCGCACGCTCGGCCCCTTCCTGCGCGACACGATCGCGCGCAATCCCGATGAGTTCCGCCTCGTCGGCCCCGACGAGACGGCGTCGAACCGGCTCGCCGCGGTGTTCGAGGCGACGCACCGCGAGTGGGAGGCCGAGCGCCTGCCGACCGACGAGGACCTGGCGCCGGACGGCCGCGTGATGGAGGTGCTCTCCGAGCACCTCTGCCAGGGCTGGCTGGAGGGCTACCTGCTGAGCGGCCGGCACGGCCTGTTCAGCTGCTACGAGGCCTTCATCCACATCGTCGACTCGATGTTCAACCAGCACGCCAAGTGGCTGAAGACGAGCCGCCAGGTGCCCTGGCGGCGGCCGCTCGCCTCGCTCAACTACCTGCTGACCTCGCACGTCTGGCGCCAGGACCACAACGGCTTCTCCCACCAGGACCCCGGCTTCATCGACCACGTCGTCAACAAGAAGGCCGAGGTCGTGCGCGTCTACCTGCCGCCCGACGCCAACTGCCTGCTCTCGGTCGCCGACCACTGCCTGCGCAGCCGCAACTACGTCAACCTGATCGTCGCCGGCAAGCAGCCGGAGCTGACCTGGCTGACGATGGAGCAGGCCGAGGCGCACTGCGCCCGCGGGATCGGCATCTGGGAGTTCGCCTCGCGCGAAGGCGAGGGCGAGCCCGACGTCGTGCTCGGCTGCTGCGGCGATGTGCCGACGCTGGAGACGGTCGCCGCGGCGGCGCTGCTGCGCGAGCGCCTGCCGGAGCTGAAGGTGCGCGTGGTCAACGTCGTCGACCTGATGCGGCTGCAGCCGGAAGCCGAGCACCCGCACGGCCTGCCGGACCGCGAGTTCGACGCGCTGTTCACCACCGACCGGCCGGTCGTCTTCGCCCACCACGGCTACCCCTGGCTGATCCACCGCCTCACCTACCGGCGGGCCAACCACCGCAACCTGCACGTGCGCGGCTACAAGGAGGAGGGCACGACGACGACCCCCTTCGACATGGTGATGCTCAACGACCTCGACCGCTTCCACCTGGCGATCGACGTGATCGACCGGGTTCCGGGCCTCGGCGCCGAGGCGGCGGCGCTGCGCCAGGAGCTGGCCGACCGCCGCTTCGCCTGCCGCGCCTGGACCCGCGAGCACGGCGAGGACCACCCCGACGTGCGCGAGTGGACGTGGCCGGGCTGAGCGACGTCCTCGTCGTCAACGCCGGCTCGACCGGGCTGAAGCTGCACGTCGTCTCCGCGGCGGAGGAGAGCCGGCCAATCGACTCGATCGAGGCGGTGGGCGCGGAGCGGCTGCTCGCGGTCGCCCACCGGGTCGTGCACGGCGGGGCGGGCTTCCGCGACCCCGTCGTCGTCGACGGGGCGGCGCGCGAGCGGATCCGCGAGCTGGAGGCGATCGCGCCGCTGCACAACGGCCCCTGCCTGGAGGGGATCGAGCGCTCCGCGGAGGCCTTCCCGGACCTCCCCCAGGTCGCCGTCTTCGACACCGGCTTCCACGCGACGATCCCGCCCGAGGCGGCGACCTACGCGCTGCCGCGGCGCTGGCGCGAGCAGTGGGGCGTGCGCCGCTACGGCTTCCACGGTCTGTCTGTCGCCTGGTCGGCGGAGCGGGCGCCGCAGCTGCTCGGGAGAGGGCCCGCCGAGTTGCGGCTCGTCGTCTGCCACCTGGGCGGCGGCTGCTCGGTCAGCGCAGTGCGCGACGGGCGCTCGCTCGACAACACGATGGGCTTCAGCCCGCTGGAGGGCGTGCCGATGGCGACGCGCTCGGGCTCGGTCGACCCCGGCGCGCTGACCTACCTGATGCGCGAGCACGGGCTCGGCGCCGCGGAGCTGGAGCGGGCGCTCGAGCGCGACTCGGGTCTGCGCGGGCTCGCCGGCGGCGACGGCGACATGCTTGCGGTCGAGCGCGCGGCCGGCGAGGGCGACCGCGACGCCGCCCTGGCGCTCGACGTCTTCGCCCACCGGACCGCGGCGGCGGTCGCCGCGATGGCCGCCTCGGCCGGCGGCCTCGACGCGCTCGTCTTCACCGCCGGGATCGGCGAGGGCTCGCCGCCCGTCCGCGCCCGCGTCTGCGAGCGACTCGCCTACCTCGGCGTCGAGCTCGACCCGGAGCGCAACGCCGCCGGCGCCCCGGACGTCGATCTCGCCGCCCCCCGCGCCCCCGTCCGCGTGCTCGCGATCCGTGCCCGCGAGGAGCTGATCGCCGCCCGAGCGGCGCGCGGGGTGCTTGCATAGGGGCATGGCTTCGCTCCGCGACCAGCGGACTGAGCAGGACCGGCGCGCCGACGAGGCGCTCGGGCCGGGTGACGGGCTGAGCGGCGAAGAGGCGGAGGCGCGGCTGCAGCGCTACGGGCCGAACGCGATCTCCGAGGAGCAGCGCAGCGTGCTGCTCGAGCTGCTCTCCCACTTCTGGGCGCCGATCCCGTGGATGATCGAGGCGGCGCTGGCGCTGACCGCGATCACCGAGCGCTGGACCGACTTCGCGATCATCGCGGCGCTGCTGGCGCTCAACGGGCTGGTCGGCTTCTGGGAGGAGCACCAGGCGGCGAACGCGATCGCGGCGCTGAAGGAGCGCCTGGCGAAACGGGCGCGGGTGAAGCGCGACGGCGAGTGGGAGACCGTCGCGGCGGAGCGGATCGTCCCCGGCGACCTGCTCGTGGCCGAGCGCGGCGACGTGATCCCCGCCGACGGGCGGATCGCCGCCGGCGCGGCGGACGCCGACGAGTCGGTGCTGACCGGCGAGTCGCTGCCGGTCAGCAAGGTCGAGGGCGACGACGTGTACTCGGGGACGATCGTCTCGCGCGGAGCCCCGAGCATCCGCGTGCTGGCGACCGGCGAGCAGACCGAGTTCGGCCGCACCGCCGAGCTGACCGAGGAACGCGGACCGGAGAGCCACTTCCAGGCGGCGATCTTCTCGATCGGCAAGTACCTGATCGGGATCGCCCTCTGCCTGGTCGGCGTGATCGTCGCCGTCTCGCTGCTGCGCGGCGAAAGCGCCGGCACGACGCTCGAGTTCGCGCTCGTGGTGACGATCGCCTCGATCCCGGTGGCGCTGCCCGCGGTGCTCTCGGTGACGATGGCGGTCGGCGCCCGTTACCTGGCCCGCCACGAGGCGGTGGTCAGCCACCTGCCCGCGGTCGAGGAGATGTCCGGCGTCGACGTGCTCTGCGCCGACAAGACGGGAACGATCACCCGCAACGAGCTGGCGATCGCCGACGTCGCAGTGCTCGACGGCGCCGCCGACCGCGAGCAGGTGCTGCGCGAGGCGGCGCTGACGAGGGAGCGCGACGGTGCGGACCCGGTCGACGGCGCCGTGCTGGCGGCGCTGGGGCAGACGCCGGACAGCTGCGAGATCCTCGAGTTCGAGCCCTTCGACGCGGACCGCAAGCGGGCGGAGGCGCGCGTGCGCGAGCCGGACGGCAGCGAGTACCGCGTCGCCAAGGGCGCCGTGCAGGCGATCCTCGACCTCGCCGCCCCGGCGCGCCTTTCCCGCCCCACGGGCGGTGAAGGCGCACCGGAAGACGAGGCCGCCCAGCGGATCGCCGCGGCGACCGCCGAGTTCGCCCGCAAGGGACAGCGGGCGCTCGCGGTGGCGCGGGCCGACGGCGAGGGCGCCTGGCGGGTGACCGGCGTGCTGGCGATCGCCGATCCGCCGCGCGAGGACTCGCGCGAGACGCTCGAGCAGGCGCGCGAGCTCGGCGTCGAGGTGAAGATGGTGACCGGCGACCGGGTGGAGATCGCGCGCGAGATCGCGGCCGAGGTCGGGATGGGCGAGGAGGTGCTCGAATCGGGCGCGATCGAGCGGCTCGAGGGCGAGCAGCTGGCGCGCCGCGTCGAGGGGGCCGACGGCTTCGCCCAGGTGGTGCCCGAGGACAAGCACCGGATCGTCAAGGCCCTGCAGTCGCGCGGCCACATCGTCGGGATGACCGGCGACGGGGTCAACGACGCCCCGGCGCTGGCCCGCGCCGACGCCGGCATCGCGGTCTCCGGCGCCACCGACGCGGCCCGCGCGGCGGCCGACATAGTCCTGCTCTCGGCCGGGCTCTCGGTGATCGTCGAGGCGATCCACCGCGCCCGCGAGGTGTTCCGGCGGATGACCAACTACGCGATCTACCGGATCACCGAGACGATCCGCGTCGTCCTCTTCGTCACCCTGGCGATCGTCGCCTTCGACTTCTTCCCGGTGACCCCGATCCAGATCGTCCTGCTGGCGATCCTCAACGACGCGGCGATCCTGACGATCGCCTACGACCGCGTGCAGCCCGCGCCGCGGCCCGAGCGCTGGGACCTGCGCGAGGTGCTGACGATCGCCACGGTGCTCGGGGTGGCCGGTGTGATCGAGTCCTTCTCGCTGGTCGGGATCGCGGTCGGGCCGCTGGGCATCGGCCACGACGAGGTGCAGACCCTGATGTACCTGAAGCTCTCGGTCGCCGGCCACCTGACCCTCTTCGTCGCCCGCACCCGCGGCCGGCTGTGGTCCTACCGGCCCGCCTGGATCGTCCTGGTCGCGGTCGTCGGCACCCAGGTGCTGGCCACCGCGATCGCCACCGCCGGCCTGCTGATGGAGCCGCTGCGCTGGGAACTCGTCGCCCTCGCCTGGGGCTACGCGATCGCCTGGATCCTGCTGCTCGACCAGATCAAGCTGTGGACCTACGAGCGGCTCGACCGGCGCCGGGCCGAGCGCAGCGCGGTAGAGGTTCATTCCGCATAGCGGCACGAACCTCTACCGCGCTCGGGCCGGGGTTGCCGGATCAGCCGGCGCCGACGCCGCCCGCGGCGCCCCCGCCGCCGCCCTGCGGGGCGGGCGGGGCGGGCGGTGGCGGGGGCGCCGGGCTGGGGGCCGTTTCGGCTTCCGCTCTGGCGCCGCCCTTGCCGGCTTCTTTCAGTTCTTCTTCGCCTTCTTCGACGTATTCTTCGAGTTCTTCGAACTCGCTTTCGCCCGGGTAGCCGGAGGAGCCGCTGGTGTGGCCGCCGTGCAGGCCGGAGAGCTCGGGCAGGCTCGGGGGCTGGACGAATTCGCCGCACTCGCCTTCGTTCGCCGCTTCCATGAAGGAGCGCCAGATCGGGCCCGCGGTCGAGCCGCCGTAGCCGGTCGATTCGCGCGACTGCGGGTGGCCGACCCAGACCGCGGTCGCGTAGCGGGGCGTGTAGCCGACGAACCAGGCGTCGGAGAGTTCCTCCGAGGTGCCGGTCTTGCCGGCCTCGGCCGAGCAGCCGATCGAGGTGTAGCCGGCGCCGGTGCCTTCGGTGATCACCCGCTCGAGGATCTTGGTCACGTCGTAGGCCTCGCCCTCGCTGAGCACCCGGTCGCCGGAGTCGGCTTCCGGCTCGTCGACCTTGCCGGTCGGGAACTCGACCCGGGCGATCGCGGTCGGCTCGTGGTGGATGCCGCCGTTGGCCAGGGTCGCGTAGGCGTTGGCCATTTCGAGCGGCGTGACGCCGGTCGAGAGACCGCCGATCGCCTCCGCCGGCACCGATTCGAGCGGCGCTTCGATCCCCATCTGGCGCGCGGTGTGGGTGACGTTCTCCGGCCCCACGTCGAGGTCGAGCTGGGCGAAGACGACGTTGACCGAGTGCACCGTCGCCTGGTCGAGCGACATCGTGCCGCCGCCCGGCTCGGCGTTGTGGACGGTCCAGGGGATGCCGCCCGGCGTCTGCAGGGTCTTCGGCGAGGTGCCGTCGTAGTAGGTGCTGGCCGGGTCGATGCCCTGTTTGATCGCCGTCGTCAGGACGAAGGCCTTGAACGAGGAGCCGGGCTGGCGGTGCGCCTGCCAGGCGTAGTTGAATTCGCTTTCCCCTTCGGAGCCCTCGGTCGAGGCGAGGGCGACGATCTCGCCGTTGTCGGGGTCGACCGAGGCGAGGCCCGCCGCCGGCCCGCCGCCCGCGTAGCAGACCCCGCAGGAGTCGACCGCTTCCTGCGCCCGTTCCTGCAGCGCCGGGTCGATCGTCGTGTAGGCCTTGAGGCCGCCGTAGCGCACGGTGTTGAGGCCGTACTTGTCGATCAGCTCCTGCTGCACGAGGTCGAACAGGAAGGGGTCACGGATCACCCGGTACTTGTGGCCCGGGTTCAGCCTCAGCCCCGTTTCGCGCGCCTCGCGGTATTCGCGGGGCGTGATCTGGCCCTGCTCCTCCATCGCCCCCAGCACCTCGTTGCGGCGCTTCAGCGCCGCCTGCGGGTCGAGGAACGGGTTGTATTCGGACGGCGCCTGCGGCAGCCCGGCGATCATCGCCGCTTCGGGCAGGCCCAGCTGCTTCGCCGGCTTGCCGTAGTAGGTCTGCGCCGCCGCCTCGGCGCCGACCGCGGTCTCCCCTTCGACCGTCCCGTAGGGCGCGGTGTTGAGGTATTCCCTGAGGATCCACTGCTTCGAGTGCGCTTCCTCCTCCTCGTAAGCGAGGTGCGCTTCGACGATCTTGCGCCTGATCGTCTCTTCGGGGTCGCGGATGTAGAGGTTGCGGACCAGCTGCTGGGTGATCGTCGAGGCCCCCTGCACCGGCTTGCCGCCCGCCAGCAGGTCCTTCCAGGCGGCGCGGGCGATGCCGGCCGGGTCGATCGCCCCGTGCTCGAAGAAGTTGCGATCCTCGATCGCCACGGTCGCGTCCTTGAGGCTCTGCGGCAGCGCCTTCGAGGAGACCGGCTGGCGGATGCTGCTGGCGCGGATGAAGCCGATCAGGCTGCCGTCGGCGGCGTAGATCGCCGAGGAGCGGCCCTTCTGGACCGGCTTCAGGCTGGCCAGCGGCGGGGCGGAGTCGTAGACGTCGATCGCCCAGCTGGCGCCGACCCCGGCCGCCACCGCGCCGGCGACGAGGAGCCCCCCGAGGAGGATCAACAGCTTCGACCTGAGTTTGCCATGGCGCGACCTGCGCCTGAGCCGTCGCTCCCGGTTGCTCACGGCAAAAATTCTATTGAGGCGGCCCTGCGGGCCATTTCGGCTTCGGAGCGCGCAATTTCACGTGCGCGCGGACTGCTCAGGCGGCTGCGCGGAAGCGCTCCAGCCACTCGTCGCGATCGAACCGGGCGGGCTCGGTCTCGCGCAGGAACCTTTCGAGCACGGCGATGAAGCGGCCCGGCGCCTCGAGCTGCGGTAGATGGCCGACGTCGTCGAAGACCTCCAGCCGGCTGCCCGGGATCGCCCGGTGGGCGTCCTCGCCGTGGCCCACGGGGATGATCGAGTCGCGCGCCCCCCAGACGATCAGCACCGGCAACAGCTCGGCCAGGTAGAGCCGGTCGGTGGCGTCGACCCGCTGCCCGCCGGTTCCGATCACCGAGCGCAGCGTGGCGAGGAAGGCGGAGCGGCGGTCGGCGTCGGTCAGCGAGGCGTAGCCGCGCAGGACCTCGGCGACGTCGGCGTTGGGCCGCAGGCCGATCGCCGAGAGGCCGCGGCCGATCGTCGCCCCGACCCGCCCCCCGAGCCCCGCCGTGGCGGAGATGAAGGGGTCCGCGCCCGGCAGCGCGGCCGCCCGCAGGACCAGGCTCACCTCGGGGCCGAGCCCGCCGCTGGAGACGAGCACCAGGCGTTCGACCATCTCCGGAAACTGGTAGGCGAGCTGCATCGCGACCCCGCCGCCGAGCGAGTGCCCGACCAGCGTGGCGCGCTCGTGCCCGAGCGTGACCATCAGGTCGCGCAGGCTCGCGGCCATCGCGCCGATCGAGTAGTCGCCGGGGCCCGGCGCCGAGGCGCCGTGGCCGGGCAGATCCGGGGCGATCACCGTGTGGTGGTGGGCGAGCGGCTCGATCACCTCGCGCCAGTTCTCCCATTCCCCGGCGATGCCGTGGATCAGCAGCAGGACCGGCCCCTCGCCGAGCTCGGCGTAGGCGACGGGCCTGCCGTGCACGGTGGCGGTCTTCATCTGCAACTCGGTCACGTGCACAGGGTACGCCGCGGCGAGGTCGTGGTTACCGGGCGAACTACGGAACCGCGCTCGGTAGCCTCCCCGGAGGTCGAATGGCCGTCTTCCTCCACACCTGCTACCGGATCGGCGACATCGAGCGCTCGGTCGCCTTCTACGAGAAGCTCGGCTTCGAGGAGGCGCGGAGGATGCCGATCGGCGACGAGGCGATCAACGTCTTCATGCGCCTGCCGGGCGAAGACCTCCCCCGCCTCGAGCTCACCTACAACCACGGCGTCGACTCCTACGAGCTCGGCAGCGGCTACAACCACATCGCCCTGATCGTCGACGACCTCGACGGCGCCCTGGAGCGCCTCTCGGAACAGGGCATCGAGCCCGAGAGGCCACCCTACCGCCCCGGCGGCCGCACCGAGGGTCACCGGATCGCGTTCGTCCGCGACCCGGATGGATACCGCATCGAGCTGATCGGCGAATAGCCCGACGCGCATGGATTGCCCACCCGGTGGGCAAATCATGCGCTTGACGCGCCACTGTGGCGACGGCATGCTTGCCACAGCGACTTTCCCCACCCCAAGGAGGACAAAGATGATCTGTGCGCTTACGGTCCGGACGCTCAAGCCGGGCAGCTTCGACCAGTTCCGCGAAGCCTTCATGGGCGAGATGGAGGACGATCCGCCGCCGGGCTTCGTTCGCTTCAACATGCTGCGCAACGCCGAGAACCCCGATGAGGTGATCTCCTTCGGCTTCTTCGACGGCGCCCCGGAGGAGCTGCGCGAAGTCGCCGCCAGCGAGGGCTACGCGGAGCAGATCGAGCGCATCGCCCCATTTGTCGAGTCGGTCGGCGCCGACGGCCTGTACGAGATCGTCGAGGAGCGCACCTTCTAGCCGCTCAGCCGGCTCGTCCTCGCCCGCCGCGGGGCGATAGGCTCCCCTGCGCTCTTGTCGGCGGAGAGGAGAGAAACGCCATGAAGCTGGTGATCGGGATCGTGCGTCCCGAGAAGGCCAACGACGTGCTCGAAGCGCTCTACCGGGCGGAGGTCCGGGGCGTCTCGATGAGCCGCGTGCAGGGCCACGGCGGCGAGCTCGACCGGGTCGAGACCTACCGCGGCACGACCGTGAAGATGGGCCTGGCCGAAAAGGTGCGCTTCGAGGTCGCGGTCTCCGACGAGTTCGTCGAGCCGACGATCGAGGCGCTCTGCGAGGGCGGCCGCACCGGCGAGGTCGGCGACGGCAAGATCTTCGTCATGCCGCTGGAGCGGGCGGTGCGGATCCGCACCGGCGAGTCCGACCGCGAGGCCGTCACCCCGGTGGTGAACAGATGAGCATGCCGCCGCTCGCCGCGCTGCCCGCCGGGGTCGACAGCGGCGACACCGCATGGATGCTGGTCGCGACGGCGCTGGTGCTGATGATGACCCCGGCGCTCGGGCTCTTCTACGCCGGCCTGGTGCGCGAGAAGAACACCCTCAACACGTTCATGATGTGCGTCGGCGCGATCGCCGTCGCCGGCGTCGTCTGGGCGCTGGTCGGCTACTCGCTCGCCTTCGACGGAACGGGCTCGCTGCTCGGCGGCCTGGGCTACGTCGGCCTGCACGACGTCACCTTCGTCCCGCGCGAAGGGACGACGATCCCCCACCTGCTGTTCATGGCCTTCCAGGCGACCTTCTGCATCATCACGGCCGCCCTGGTCTCCGGCGCGGTGGTCGAGCGGATGCGCTTCGGCCCCTTCCTGGTCTTCGTCGCGCTCTGGTCGCTGCTCGTCTACTCGGTGCTCGCCCACTGGTCGTTCGGCGGCGGCTGGCTCGCCGCGGGCGGGACGCTCGACTTCGCCGGCGGCATCCCGGTCGAGATGGGCTCCGGCTTCTCCGCCCTCGCCGCGGCGCTGGTCGTCGGGCAGCGCAAAGACTACGGCCGCCAGGCGCTCTTGCCGCACAATGCGACGTACGTGCTGCTCGGCGCCGGGCTGCTGTGGTTCGGCTGGTTCGGCTTCAACGGCGGCAGCGGCTTCTCGACCGGCGATCCGAGCGTGCTCGCCTTCGTCAACACGCTGCTGACCCCGGCCGCCGCGCTGGTCATGTGGTTCGTGCTCGACCTGATCCGCGGCCGCAAAGTGACGGCGATCGGCGCCGCCACCGCGATCATCGTCGGCTGCGTGCTGATCACGCCCGCCGGCGCCTTCATCAGCCCAGGCTGGGCGCTGGTGCTGGGCGCGGTCGGCGCCCTGCCCTGCTACGCGGTGATCGTCTGGCGGCCGCGCACCCGGGTCGACGAGACGCTCGACGTGCTCGCCGCCCACGGCATCGCCGGCTTCACCGGCATCCTCTTCATCGGCTTCTTCGCCTCGCTGGCCTGGAACGGCGTCGCCGACGGCCTCTTCTTCGGCAACGCCTCGCAGCTCGGCGACCAGGCCCTGGCCGCCCTGGTCACGCCGCTCTACGCCTTCGGCATGACCTACCTGCTGCTGCGCGCGATGAGCCTCTTCACCTCGCTGCGCTCGACCGAGCACGAGGAGGCCGTGGGGATGGACTTCGTCCAGCACGGCGAGGAGGCCTACGCCTCCGGCGAGGGCGCGATCCTGGTGATGCCCGAGAGCGAGCGTGAGCGCCGCCTCGTCGCCGACCCGACTCCGTAACGACGTCACGGCTGATGCCGAAAACCCGGTTTGCAGGCGTCAGGCCCGCAGGCGGTAGCCGCGGCTGAACAGCCGCAGGTTGAAGAGGAAGAGCGCCGCCGTGGCGGCGGTCAGCGCGAGCAGCGAGAGCGCGACGCTGACTTCGCTGAAGCCGATGAAGCCGTAGCGCACCAGGTTGATCATGTAGAAGAGCGGGTTGAAGCGGGTCAGCGTCTCGAACGGCTGCGGCAGCAGCGCCGCCGAGTAGAAGACGCCGCCGAGGAAGATCAGCGGCTGCAGGACGAAGGTCTGGGCGAAGGCGACATCGTCGAACTGTTCCGCCCGCACGCCGATCAGCACCCCGAGCTGGGCGAAGAAGAAGCCGACGAGGAAGAGCGCCGGGATCAGCACGAGGATGTTGTCCACGGGCAGGTCGACGAGCAGCGAGGAGGCGACGAAGGTCAGCGTGGCGACGATCAGGCCGCGGCTGAAGCCGCCGAAGGAGAAGGCGAGCAGCAGCTCCAGCGGCGAGGCCGGCGAGGAGAGCTGGTCCTGGATCGCCCCCTGGAATTTCTGCTGCAGGATCGAGGAGGAGTTGTTGGCGAAGGAGTTGGTCGAGAACGACATCATGATCAGGCCGGGGATGACGAAGACGATGTATTCGATCCCGTGCAGCTCACCGACCCGCGAGCCGAGCGCGGCGCCGAACACGCTGATGTAGAGGAAGGCTTCGAGCAGCGGCGCGCCGAGCGTCTGTTTCTTGATCTTCATGAAGCGGTTGACCTCGCGCCGCCAGAGCGTCGCGAAGCGGATCTGCGCCGTGCTCACTGGACGGTCTCCGGCTCGACCGCGATGTGCGAGCGCGAGAGCTCCTTGCGTCCGACCAGCTCCAGGTAGGCGTCCTCGAGGTTGTCGACGCCGTAGCGGGCCGAGAGCTCGGCGCTCGTCCCCTCGCCGACGATCTCGCCGTGGTCGATGAAGGCGATCCGGTCGCAGAGCTGCTCGGCCTCCTCCAGGTAGTGCGTGGTCAAGAGGATCGTCGTCCCCTCGGCGTTGATCCGCTGCACGTAGTGCCAGAGCTCGAGCCGCAGCTCGACGTCGACCCCGGCGGTCGGCTCGTCGAGGATCAGCAGGCGCGGCCGGTGCATCATCGCCCGCGCCAGGATCAGCCGCCGTTTCATCCCGCCGGACAGCGTGCGGGTGCGTTCGTCCGCCTTCTCGGTCAGGGAGAAGGTCTCCAGCAGCTCGGCGGTGCGCTCGCGCCGCTCGCGCTTCGGCATGCCGAAGTAGCCGGCGTGGTAGTCGAGCGACTCCTCGACCGTGAGGAACCAGTCGAGGTTGGGCTCCTGCGGGGCGAGGCCGACCGCCTGGCGGGCGGGGCCGTAGTCGTCGATCGCGTCGTGGCCGAAGACGTGGATCGAGCCGCCGGTCGGCTGGGCGAGCCCGGTCGTGCAGTGGATCAGCGTCGACTTGCCGGCGCCGTTCGGCCCGAGCAGCCCGAACAGCTCGCCCGGCTCGATCTGCAGCGAGACCCCGCGCAGCGCCTCGACCCCGGTCGCGTACCGCTTCTCCAGCTTCTCCACGTCGAGCGCCTTCACCGCGGGAAATCTACGCGACCGCCTTTGTCGGCTGCCGGGGCGGGCATCCCTCTACGCCGAGCGATTCAGGTGACGCAAAGCCGACCGGGCGGCGTTCATTCCGTTCATGCCGCTGACGCCGCCGCCGGGCGGGGTGGCGGCGGAGCAGATGTAGACGCCGGGAATGCCGGTCGCGTAGGGGTCGCGGGCGAGGCGCGGGCGGACCAGCGCCTGCAGGCCGGTGTTGGCGCCGGTGACGATGTCGCCGCCGACGTAGTTGGGGTTGTGCGACTCGAGCTCGGCCGGGGAGCGGACGTGGCGGGCGACGACCCGCTCGCGCAGACCCGGGGCGAAGCGCTCGATCTGGTCGAGCACGGCATCGGTCGCGTCGCCGTCGTAGCCATGGGGCACGTGCGCGTAGGCCCAGACCGGGTGCAGGTCGCCGCGCGAGCGCGAGGAGTCGGCGAGGTATTGCTGGCAGAGCAGGACGAACGGGCGCTGGGGCATCCGGCCGCGGTTGACCTCGCGCTCGGAGTGGACGAGCTCCTCGAAGGCGCCGGCGAGGTGGACGGTCCCCGCCCGGCCGCAGAGCTCGTCGGCCCAGGGGACCCCGCCCTCGACCGCGAGGTCGAGCTTGAACGCGGCGGGGCCGTGACGGTAGCGGCGGTAGGCGCGGGCGACGCGCGGCGGCAAGCGATCCCCCGCCAGCTCGGCGACGGCGCCCGGCGCGAGGTCGAGCAGCACCGCGTCCGCCCGCGGCAGCTCGGCCAGCGAGCGCACCGGCCGGCCGGGCTCGATCGTCCCGCCGTGCTCGCGTACGACGCTCACGAGCGCATCGGCGATCGCCTGCGAGCCGCCGCGCGCGACCGGCCAGCCGCAGCTGTGCCCGGCCGCGACGAGCACCGTGCCGACGGCCGAGCTGAGCGGCGCCGAGAGCGGGCTGAAGGAGTGGGCGGCGACGCCGCCGAACAGCGCCCGCGCCTCGGCGCTCGGCAGCGCCCGCGCGAGCAGCGTCGCCGGGCTCAGCGCCCGCAGGCCGAAGCCGGCCAGCGCGAGCGGGTGACGCGGCAGGTGCTGGACCGGGCGCAGGATGTCCTCGCCGAGCGCGCCGAAGCGCCTCGACGAGGGGCCGAAGAGTCGCTTCCAGGCGGCGCCGGCGGGTCCCAGCCCGCTCGCGGTCCCCTCGATCGAGCGCTGCATCGCAACCGCGCGGCCGCCGTCCAGCGGGTGCGCCAGGTCGACCTCCGGCCAGGCCCACTCGAGCCCGTGGCGTTCCAGCTCGAGCTCGCGGAATGCCGGCGAGGAGGCCCCCATCGGGTGCGAGGCCGAGCACTCGTCGTGCAGGAGGCCGGGCACGGTCAGCTCGCTGCTTCGCGTGCCGCCGCCGATCGTCGGCGCGGCCTCGATCACCGTCACCCCCACCCCGGCCTTCGCCAGCGCCGCAGCGGCGACCAGGCCGTTCGGCCCGGCCCCGACGACGATCGCCTCGCTCACGCGGGCTTCGCGGGTCCCGGCGCCCGCGCCGGCGATTCGAGCGGCTGCACCGGGAAGGGGCGCTCGTCGAGCCAGGGCTGGCGCTCGATCATGTCGGCGACGTTCACCCAGCCCTCCTCGACCAGCCCCGTCGCCGCGTCGAAGATCCGGTACCGCTGGCGCTGCAGGTGGGCCGGCTGGGACTCGAGCACGACGACCCGCAGCTCCCCCGGCGCGAACTCGCAGCGCTCCTGGACCGCCGCCAGCAGCCGCTGGTCGTGGAAGTGGCCGTCGCCGAAGTTGTAGCCGAGCACGACGCCGGCGACGAGCTCGCCCTCGCGCACGTCGTAGTCCTCGATGTCGTCGACCGCGCGCTGCGCGAGCCCGTTGAGCGCCCGCCCGTGCGAGTGCATCGAGCGGAACGCCAGCCCCTTGTGGACCAGCACGTCGATCAGCTCCGGCTCATAGGACTTCGCCAGCTGCTCGGTGACGATCGCGGCCGGCTTGACCAGGTGCTCGTCGAGCTTCGCCTCGGCGCCGCCCTCGCGCCGGAAGAGCCACTGGCTGGTCGCCCAGTTGCCGGCGTAGTAGCGCATCGCGGGCAGGAAGGAGACGAGGTCGGGGCGGAAGTTGCCGAGCACGGGAAGGCCGATGCAGGGGATCGCGAGCAGCAGCAGGAGCAGCGGGTCGTCGAGCGTCGACCAGGGCGTCGCGCCGTAATGGCCGAAGAGGAAGAGCAGGCCGAAGATCATGAAGACGTTCCACTCCAGCGGCACCGCCAGCGGGAAGGTGGAGAGGATGTGGAGGTGGAAGACCACCATCCCGGCGACGGCGAGGGCGCCGACCCAGCCGCCCTGGGAGACGAGCAGGACCAGCGGCAGGGTGAACTCCATGACCGTGCCCAGATGGGCCGCGAAGGCCCCGAGCGAGGAGGGCCGCAGGTCGTCCGGGTGGTCGCGGTAGAGGCGTCTCTTCATCCGCCGCGAGCGGTTCCACGGGGTGTTGCTGATCATCACCGTGACGACGAAGGGGAAGTGGTGGTTGAGCTTCGAGGAGGCCGCCCCCCACCAGATGCAGACGAAGACGAGCTGCGCGGCGACGATCATGTTGGTCAGCGGGAAGAGGAAGATCAGCGAGAGCGTGCCGTAGATTTCGGGACGGGCGGCGAGGAATGGGACCTTGTCGCGCAGGCCGAGCGCGCCGAGCAGGACGAGCATCACGCCGACCGCGACCGGGTCGAGGCGACCCGCGCTTGCCGCCGTGGCGTCGATGCCGCCGGAGAGCAGCAGCTCGAGCAGGGCGGCGAGCAGCGCCGCGTAGAGCGCGACGTCGAGCAGCCTGCGCCGGGTCCCTCGGGTAAGCGGCACGCGCTCGGGCCAGGGCGGCAGCCGGGTCGTCCCCGGGCGCAGCCAGTAGAGGACGCCGCCGATCAGCGGCGAGAAGCGCAGGGTCAGCGGCAGCGAGCCGGCGCCCAGCCCCAGCACCTCCCAGAGCATCGTCCAGATCACCGCCTTCTCGAAGACGATCGGCTGGAACCACCAGGACGAGAGATCGCCGAGCCCGCCAAGCTCCGGCGTCGTCGCCGAGATCAGCAGCAGGCCGCCGCCCGCGTAGAGGAGCAGCTTGACGACGTAGAGCAGGTAGACGAAGGCGGGCGTGCCGAAGCCGTTCAGCGCCCAGTCCTGGGCGCAGACCTTGATCCGCTCGAGGTGCGGCAGCCGCCGCCACTCCTCGTACTCGAACGGCGGCGGGGTCGGCTGCATGAAGCTCATGTACAGACGATCTTCGTAGGGTGAGGGGCGTGATGCAACCCCTGCTCGCCGTCGACGCGCCCTCGATGCTCTTCCGCGCCTTCTACGCGCTGCCCGACTCGATCAAGGGCGCCGACGGCAGGCCGGTCAACGCGCTGCTCGGCACGGCGAACCTGATCCTGCGCGAGGTCGAGATCCACGAGCCGCGCGCCGTCGTGCTCTGCTTCGGCCCCGACGCCGCCTCCTACCGGACCGAGCTCTACCCCGCCTACCACGCCGAGCGCGAGGCGGCGATGCCCGAGGACCTGCCGCACCAGTTCGCCGACGCGCGGCCCTTCTTCGAGGCCTTCGGCTGGACGGTCGCGACCGGCGGGGAGCTCGAGGCCGACGACCTGCTCGGCAGCTACGCGCGGCTCGAGGCCGAGGCGGGCGGCCGCGCCCTGCTGCTGACCGGCGACCGCGACATGTACCAGTGCGTGGACGAGCGGGTGACGGTGCTCTACGTGAAGACCGGCGGCAAGGCCGGCGCCGAAGAGGTCGGCCCGGCGGAGGTGCGCGAGCGCTACGGGGTCGACCCGGCGCAGGTCCCCGACTTCATCGCCCTGCGCGGCGACCCGGCCGACGGGCTGCCCGGCGCCAAGGGGGTCGGCCCGAAGACCGCGGCCGAGCTGCTGCGCGGGCACGGCACGCTGGAGGCGATCCTCGACAACGCGATCCGCGAGCGGCGGCCGAGGCTGCGCGCGGCGCTGATCGACGGCCGCGAGGAGCTGCTCGCCTTCAAGGACATCGCCACCCTGCGCGACGCCGGCGTCGAGCGCCCACCCGACCGCCCCACCGACTGGGACGGCGCCGCGGCCGCCGCCCGCGAACGCGGCATGAACCGCCTCGCCGAGCGGCTCGAGCAGGGCTAGCTGCGGTACTCGGGGTTGGGGAAGTCGAAGCTCGCGCCGGCGTCCCACTCGGTGCGCTGGTTGCCGTAGGCCGGGATGCCGCCGGCGTCCTTCAGCAGCCGGGCCAGATGAAGCATGTTCCAAGCGGCGAAGGTCGTGTTGCGGTTGGTGAAGTCGTTCTCCGGCCCGCCCGAGCCCTCGTCGAGGTATGACGGCCCCGGCCCGGCCTCGCCGATCCAGCCGGAGTCGGCCTGCGGCGGGATCGTGTAACCGAGGTGCTGCAGCGAGTAGAGCACGTTCATCGCGCAGTGCTTGACGCCGTCCTCGTTGCCGGTCACCAGGCAGCCGCCGACCTTGCCGTAGTAGGCGTACTGGCCGGCGTCGTTGAGCAGGTGCGAGTTGCCGTAGAGGCGCTCGACGATCTGGGTCGCGACCGAGGACTTCTCGCCCAGCCAGATCGACATGCCGAGCACGAGGATGTCGGCCGCCATCACCCGCTCGTAGATCGCCGGCCACTCGTCGCGCTCCCAGCCGTGCTCGGTCATGTCGGGCCAGATGCCGGTCGCGATCTCGTGGTCGATCGCCCGGATCGAGTCGACGGCGACGCCGTTGCGGCGCATGATCTCCATCGAGATGTCCATCAGGCCCTGGGTGTTGGAGACCTCCGGGCTGCGCTTCAGGGTGCAGTTGATGAACAGCGCTCGCAGGTCCGAGTAGTCGGTCTCGTTGCGCTCGCAGAGCTCGACCTGCCTGTCGGTCAACTCGGTCATCAAGCGCCGCGATTCTATGCGACCGGGCTCAGGCCGCCGACTTCTCGCCGGAATCCGCCGGAGAACCCGCCGGAGCCGCCCCGTTCGTGAACTTCAGCGCGCCGTCCTCGACCGCCCCGCGGCGGATCGTGCGGATGTCGAAGAGGTAGTTCTGGCGCAGCTTCCACGGCTCCTTCGACCCCTGCTTGGGAAATTCGTCGAGCGAGCGCAGGACGTAGCCGGAGGTGAAGTCGAGCAGCGGCTCCTCGCTGACCGAGGGGTCGACCTCGGGCACGCAGCGGCGGTAGCCGTGCGCCGACATGTGGTTGAGCAGCCGGCAGACGTACTCCGAGGTGAGGTCCGCCTTCAGCGTCCAGGAGGCGTTGGTGTAGCCGACGGTGAAGGCCATGTTGGGGACGCCGCTCAGCATCAGGCCCTTGTAGGCCATCGTGCTCGGCACGTCGACGGGCGCGCCGTCGACCTTCAGCTCCATGCCGCCGAGGAACAGCAGGTTGAGGCCGGTCGCGGTGACGATCACGTCGGCCTCCAGCTGCTCGCCCGAGGCGAGCGCGACGCCGTCCTCGGTGAAGCTCTCGATCGTGTCGGTGACGACCGAGGCGCTGCCGTCGGAGAGCGCCCGGAAGAGGTCGCCGTCGGGGACCAGGCACATGCGCTGGTCCCAGGGGTTGTAGCGCGGCTTGAAGTGCCTGTCGACGTCGAAGCCCGGCGGCAGCGAGCGCTGCACGCCCTTGCGGATCAGCCGCTTGACCAGCTCCGGCCGGTGGCGGCTCAGCTGGTAGAACAGCGTCTGGATGAGGATGTTCTTCCAGCGCACCGCGGCGTAAGCGGCGCGCTCGGGCAGCCGGCGGCGCAGCCACGCGGCGATCCGGTCCTCGGCCGGCAGCGAGGCGATGTAGGTCGGCGAGCGCTGCAGCATCGTCACGTGCGCGGCCTTCTCCGCCATCGCCGGCACCAGCGTCACCGCGGTCGCGCCGCTGCCGATCACGACCACGCGCTTACCGGCGTAGTCGAGATCCTCGGGCCAGTGCTGCGGGTGGACTATGCGCCCGGCGAAGCGCTCCTCGCCCTCGAACTTCGGCCTGAACCCTTCGTCGTAGCGGTAGTAGCCGCTGCACGCCCAGAGGAAGTCGCAGGTCAGCCTCACCCGCTCTCCCCCCTCGCGCTCGGCCTCGACGCTCCAGCGCGCCCGCTCGCTCGACCACTCGGCGGCGACGACACGGTGGCGGTAGCGGATCTTCTCCTCGATCCCGTTCTCGCGCGCCGTCTCGCGCACGTAGGTGAGGATCGACGGCCCGTCGGCGATCGACTTCTGCTCCGTCCACGGCTTGAACCGGAAGCCGAGCGTGTGCATGTCGGAGTCCGAGCGGATCCCCGGGTAGCGGAACAGGTCCCAGGTGCCGCCGAGGTCCTCGCGCGCCTCGAGGATCGCGTAGCTGCGGCTCGGGCAGCGCTCCTGCAGGTGCCAGGCCGCCCCGATCCCGGAGAGGCCGGCGCCGACGATCAGCACGTCGAGATGTTCGGACGACCGCTCGGACACGGAGGCGGATTCTCGCAGACTGGCTGGTCAGCCAGTGTGAGGTGCGAACTAGGCAGGCGTCTCGATCTTCGGGAACAGCGGCGGGACGCGCTCGACGCGCCGGCCGCCGGGGCGGGCGCCGAGCTCGCTCAGCTCGCGTGAGCTCTCGCCGAGCGCGGCGAGCAGCTGCTCTCCCGTGCGCGGCAGGTAGGGCAGCAGCAGCAGGGTCGTCACGCGCAGGCCCTCGCAGAGGTTGTAGAGGACTTCGTCGAGGCGCTCGGGGTCGGCCTCGTCCTTGGCCAGCTCCCAGGGCCGGGTCTCCTCGACGTAGCGGTTGAGCCGCCGCACCAGCTTCCACGCCTCCTCCAGGGCCTGCGTCAGCTCGGCCCGGTCGAGCAGCTCGCTGAAGCGGCCGACGGCGCCTTCGAAGTCCTCCTGCAGCACGGCGTCGACCTGGGCCGGCGGCACGACGCCGTCGCGGTAGCGGTCGACCATCGCCAGCACGCGGCTGGCCAGGTTGCCGAAGTCGTTCGCCAGCTCGGTCTCGTAGCGCGCCTCGAAGCCGGCGGTGGAGATCGCGCCGTCCTGGCCGAAGCTGACCTCGCGGAAGCAGTAGAAGCGCAGCGCGTCGGCGCCGAAGCGCTCGATCGCCTCGAACGGGTCGAGCACGTTGCCGAGCGACTTCGACATCTTCTTCTCGCCCATCAGGAGGTAGCCGTGGATCGCCATCCGCTTCGGCGCCTCGAGGCCGGCCGCCCAGAGCAGCGCCGGCCAGATCACGGCGTGGAACTTGAGGATGTCCTTGGCCATCACGTGCAGGTCGGCCGGCCAGAAGCGCGCCGTCAGGTCCTCGCCCTCGCGGGCGAAGCCGAGCGCGGTGACGTAGTTGAGCAGCGCGTCGAACCACACGTACATGCGCTGCCCGGGGTCCCAGGGCAGCCGCATCCCCCAGGTCAGCTTCGGCCGCGAGAGCGAGACGTCCTCCAGCCCGCCCTTGATGAAGGAGACCGCCTCGTTGCGGCGGAACTCGGGGACGACGAAGTCGGGGCGCTCCTCGTAGAGGCCTTCGAGCTGCGCCTGGAAGGCGGAGAGGCGGAAGAACCAGTTCTCCTCGCGCTCCTGCTCGAGCGGTATCTCGTGCACCGGGCAGGTCTGCCCGGGGCCGAGCTCGCGTTCGGTCTTGAAGTCGGCGCAGCGCGGGCAGTACCAGCCCTCGTAGGTTCCCTTGCTCACCCAGCCGTTGTCGTAGACGCGCTGCATGACCTCGGCGACCCGCTCGGCGTGGCGCGGGTCGGAGGTGCGGATGAAGAAGTCGTTGCTGGCGTCGATGATCGGCATCAGCGCTTCGAACTTGGCCGCGTTGCGGTCGGCCAGCTCCTGCGGCGTCACCCCCTCGCGCTCCGCCGCCGTCTCGATCGGCTCGCCGTGCTCGTCGGTCCCGGTGAGGAAGAAGACGTCCTCGCCGCGCTGCCGCATGTGCCGCGCCAGCACGTCCGCCGCCATCGTCGAGTAAGCGTGCCCGAGGTGCGGCTCGGCGTTGACGTAGTAGATCGGCGTGGTGACGTAGTAGCTCATCGGTCGCGCCAGCCTAGAACACGCCCGTGGTCGAGCTTTGTGTCGCTATGCGGCACAAAGCTCGACCACGGTCAGCGGCGCGGCTCGCGGCCGGTCAGGGCGCGGTACAGGTCGTTGGCGCGGGTGCCGGTGAGCGCGGCGACGACGCCGGCGGCGGCGCGGGGGCGGGCGCCGGACTGGACGAGGTGGCGCAGGGCGTCGACGGCGAAGGCGACGTCCTGGCCGTGGTCGTCGGAGGAGGCGGGGGCGATCACCAGCACGATCTCGCCCTTGACCTCGCCGCGGAAGCGGCGCGCCAGCTCGGCCAGGCTGCCGCGCGAGACCTCCTCGTGCATCTTGGTCAGCTCGCGGACGACCGCTGCCGGGCGGTCCGGGGCGATCGCCGCGAGCGCCGCGAGCGAGTCGCCGATCCGCCGCGGCGACTCGAAGGCGACGACGGTCTCGGTCGAGCGCAGCACGCGCTCCATCTCACCGGAGCGCTTCGGCAGGAACCCCTCGAAGCGCCAGCGGTCGGTCGGCAGGCCGGAGGCGACCAGCGCCGCCGGCACGACCGACGGCCCGGGCAGCACCGTCAATTCGAGGTTGCGGTCGATGCAGCGGCGGATCAACCGGAAGCCGGGATCGGAGATCGCCGGCATGCCGGCGTCGGAGACGAGCGCGACCACGTCGCCGCGTTCGACCCGCTGCACGAGCTCGACCGCGCGCGAGGCTTCGTTGCCCTCGTGGATCGAGACCAGCGGCGGCGCCGGGCGGATGCCGAGCTTGTCGAGCAGGCCGCCGGTGCGGCGCGTGTCCTCGCAGGCGATGTAGTCGGCGCTGACGAGGGCGTCGCGGACGCGGACCGTGATGTCGTCGAGGTTGCCGATCGGGGTCGGGCAGACGATCAGCAACCCCGGCATCAGCTCGCCTTCTCCAGCTCGATCCGCGCCAGCGCGGCGGCCCCGATCATGCCCGCCTCCTCGCCCAGCTCGGCGGCGACGACCGGGATGCGCTTCATCGGCGGCAGCGCCCGCGCCTCCAGCTCGCGCCGGGCCGGGCCCAGCAGCAGCTCTCCGGCGGCGATCGCGCCGCCGCCGATCACGATCGTTTCCGGCTCGAAGACGTTGGCGAAGCTGGCGAGGGCGACGCCGAGCCGGGCGCCGATCAGCTCGAGGACGCCGATCGCCACCTCGTCGCCGCCCTGGGCGGCGAGCGTCACCGCCCGGCCGTCGATCGACTCGCCTTCGCCGTGCAGCCTGCCGAGCGCCGAGTCGGCGTGGCTTTCGGCCGCCGCCAGCCCCTCGCGCCCGAGTGCGGTGCCCGAAGCGAGCGCCTCGACGCAACCGTGGTTGGGGCAGTTGCCCTGGCAGGCGGGGCCGTCCATCTGGATCACCACGTGGCCGAGCTCGGCGCCGGCGCCGGTCGAGCCGCGGTAGATCTCGTCGCCGAGGATCAGGCCGCCGCCGATCCCCGTGCCGATCGTCAGCATGATCGCGTTGTGCGTGCCGCGGGCGGCGCCGAACCGGTGCTCGGCGAGCGCCGCGACGTTGGCGTCGTTGTCGACGAAGGCCGGCAGCCCGGTGCGTTCGAGCACCAGGTCGCGGATCGGCAAGTCGGCGATCGGCAGGTTCACGGCCGTCATCGCCACTCCCCGCTCGTGGTCGATCGTCGCCGGAATCCCCATCCCGACGGCCTTCACGCCGGGGCGCTCGGCGCGCGCCGCTTCGACCTCGCGGACCAGCAGCTCGACCAGCTCCTCCTCGCTCTCGCCGGCGGAGGGCTCGCGGCTCTCCCAGACGGTCTTCGAGTCGCCGTCGAGCACCCCGAGCAGCATCTTCGTGCCGCCGAGGTCGACGCCGATAGCTTCGACCTCGCTCACGGTGTATTTGCAGTCCTGTCGCGGGCGACCGCGGTCATCGGCATGATTCCGGAGTCTTTCATGGCGGACGATGGAGAGAAGCGGCCGCAGGGCCGGCCCGAGTACAAGGTCTACCGCGCGCGGCGCGGCCTCTTCTCGCGCCTGCGCAAGCCCGACCTCTCGAGCCTGCGCGAACACGAGTGGAGGGCGCCGAAGCTGCCCGGCAGGCCCGGCGGGCCGAGGCGCGAGCGCGGCCCCCGCACCCCCCGGCCGGGGCTGCGCCGGGCGCTCGAGTGGGTCGGCGTCGCGGCGCTCGGCTGGATCTGCATCAGCTTCCTCGCCTTCGCCGTCTCCGCCCAGCTGCAGGCCTTCGAGCTGTCGGGCGAAGCGAAGTCGAAGCTGCACGGCAACCCGTTCCTGCTGCCGAGCGCGCAGACGATCCTCGTGCTCGGCACCGACGCCCGGCCGCCCGACACCAAGGAGCCCGGCGCCCCCCACGAGCAGAGGTGCTTCGAACAGCAGTCGCACGGCGACGCCCCGCACGACGGCTGCGAAGCCGGCGAATACCGCGCCGACACGCTGATGCTGATCCGCGCCGGCGGCGGCGCCTTCCGCAAACTCTCGATCCCGCGCGACAGCTACGCCGAAATCCCCGGCCAGAGCCCGCAGAAGATCAACGCTGCCTACGCGTTCGGCGGCGCCGCGGCGCAGATCGAAGCGATCGAGGACTTCCTCGGCATCGAAGTCGACCACGTCGCGATCGTTGACTTCACCGGCTTCGAAGACCTGATCGACGCCGTCGGCGGCGTGAAGGTCGACGTCCCGCAGAAGATCTGCGCCGACATCTCGGGTGGCGCCGGCGGCGGCCAGGGCGGCTTCACCCTGCGCCTGGGCAAGGGCGAGAACACGCTCGACGGCGAAAGGGCGCTGATCTACTCGCGCATCCGCGAGCCGAGCGAATGCCCCGGCCCCGGCAGGAGCGCCTACACGCTCGGCTACAACGACTTCGACCGCGAGCAGGCCCAACAGGCGGTGATCGCCGGCATCAAGGGCCGCCTCACCGACCCCCTGCGCCTCCCCTACAACTTCATCCACGGCCCGATCATCGGCTGGGACGCGCCGAAGGCCTTCGTCAGCGACATGGGCTTCCTCACGATGCCGCAGCTGATCCTCTCGGCGGCGATCGGCGGCGACAGCAAGGCGGACGTGCTCTGCCAGGGCGCCAACTCGGGCTGCTCGGAAGGACCCGGGGGGTCGATCGAAGTGCCGGACTCGGAGCGGCGGAGGGCTGTCAAGAAGTTGATGGGGTAGGTCAGTCGGCTTTGGCGGCTGGCTTGGAAGGCTTCGGGGAACTCGAGCTCGAGTCTCCGGACTTGGCGTCGGACGAGGACTTGGAGCTGTCGGAGCTCTCGGAGCTCTCGCTGGAGGAGCTTGATTCTGAGCTTCCGTTGGCGCCGGTCTTCTTCTTCGCGTAGTCGGTGTTGTGGAAGCCGGAGCCCTTGAAGTGGATCGCCACCGGGTGCAGGACGCGCTCGGCGGGGGCGCCGCACTCCTGGCACTCGCCGAGCGGCTCGTCGCTCATCCGCTGGATCACGTCGAAGACGTGGCCGTTGGCGCACTTGTACTCGTAGATGGGCATGAGGCTGGGCGATTATCGCAGCCGGTACGGTTCCCGACATGGCTGACGCGACGCGGGAGAGCGGGACCGGGACGACGATGGAGGAGATCGTCGCGCTGTGCAAGCGGCGCGGCTTCGTCTTCCCCTCCTCGGAGATCTACGGCGGGCTCGGCTCGACCTACGACTACGGCCACTACGGCGTGCTGCTGAAGAACAACGTCAAGGCCGAGTGGTGGCGGGCGATGCTGCAGGACCGCGACGACATCGTCGCGCTCGACTCGGCGATCCTCCAGCACCCGCGCGTCTGGGAGGCCTCCGGCCACCTCGAGGGCTTCACCGACCCGCTCGTGCAGTGCCTCGGCAAGTGCAAGAAGCGCTGGCGCGAGGACCACCTGCGCGAGGACCTGGAGGAGAGAGGCGGGGACCCGAGCGGCGAGCTGCGCTGCCCGGAGTGCGGCGGCGAGCTGAGCGAGCCGCGCCAGTTCAACCTGATGTTCGAGACCCACATCGGGCCGGTCGCGGGCGAGGGCTCGGAGGTCTACCTGCGGCCGGAGACCGCGCAGGGCATCTTCATCAACTTCAAGAACGTTCTCGGCTTCGCCCGCAAGAAGCCGCCCTTCGGCATCGCCCAGATCGGCAAGTCGTTCCGCAACGAGATCACGCCGGGCAACTTCATCTTCCGCACGCGCGAGTTCGAGCAGATGGAGATGGAGTTCTTCGTGCCGCCGAAGGAAGCCGAAAAGTGGCACCAGACCTGGATGGAGGAGCGCGAGCGCTGGTACACCGAGCTCGGCATCCGGCCGCAGATGCTGCGCGTGCGCGCGCACGGCGACGAGGAGCTCTCGCACTACTCCTCGGCGACCAGCGACATCGAGTACCTCTTCCCGATCGGCTGGTCGGAGCTCGAGGGGATCGCCAACCGCGGCGACTTCGACCTCGCCCAGCACGCCCAGTTCAGCGGCGAGAAGCTCGAGTACTTCGACCAGCAGGCGAAGGAGCGCTACGTGCCGCACGTGATCGAGCCCGCCGCCGGCGCCGACCGGGCGACGCTCGCCTTCCTCGTCGACTCCTACGAGGTCGAGGAGGTCGAGGGCCGCGAGCGCACGGTGCTGCGCCTCCACCCCCGGCTCGCCCCGGTCAAGGCCGCGGTCCTTCCCCTGGTCTCCAAGGACGGCCTGCCGGAGAGGGCGCGCGAGGTCTTCGGGCAGGTGCGGCGGCGCGTCCCCGCCGAGTTCGACGAGGGCGGCTCGATCGGCAAGCGCTACCGCCGCCAGGACGAGATCGGCACCCCCTGGGGCGTCACCGTCGACCACCGGACGCTGGAGGACGACACCGTCACCCTGCGCGACCGCGACTCCCTCGAGCAGACCCGAGTCCCGATCGAGGGCCTCGCCGACGACCTCGCCACCCGCCTCGCCCAGCCCTGGCAGAGCCCGAAGCTGGACTGAAGTCGCCCATTTCGGCGCACGCGATCTCTCCGTGCGGCCCTTCGCCGACTGGGACGATGCGCTCGACTCGCTTGCGGCGGCGGCTACGCGCGAGCGGCTGCTGCTCGTCATCGACGAGTTTCCGGACCTCGTCGGCATCAGTCCCGACCTGCCGGGGATCCTGCGGGCCTTCTGGGACCGCGCGCGCGAGCAGACCAAGCTGCGCATACTCGTCTGCGGCTCGGCCGTGCGCACCATGGAGGCGCTGCAGGAGGAGCGGGCGCCGCTGTACGGACGCTTCGACCTCAGCCTGCTGCTGCACCCGTTCCGCCCGCACGAGGCGAGCGCGATGCTGAAGGGCCTCGATCCCGGCGACCGCGCCCTCGTGTGGGGGATCGTCGGCGGAGTGCCGCTCTACCTCGACTGGTGGGACTGCGGGCGCAGCGTCAAGCAGAACCTGCTGCGGCTCGCCTGCTCACCCGGCGGGCGACTGCTCGACGAGGGCCGGCTGGTCCTCGCGACCGAGGGGGACCTCGGCGGGCTCGGAGGGCTCGCGCTGCGGGCCATCGCGGCGGGCCGCACCCGTCACAACGAGATCGAGCAGGCGATCGGGGCCGACCCCAGCCGCGTGCTCGAGCGATTGCTGGAACTACGCCTGGTCGAGCGGCTCGTCCCGGTCACGGAGAATCCGGCCCGCACCCGTCGTCGCCTCTATCGCATCGCCGACAACTTCCTCGCATTCTGGCTCGGCGTTCTCGACCGACATCGCTCGGCGATCAGCAGGGGACTCGGGAGGCAGATCCTCCCCGTCCTCACCGAGCAGCTGGACGACCACATGGGAGATCGCTGGGAGGCAGCCTTTCGCCAGCACTTGCTGCGGCTTGCCGCAAACGGGGAGCTGGGTGAGCAGATCGTCGACATCGGCCGCTGGTGGCGGGACGCTCCGCCGGTCGAGATCGACGCCGTGGCGCTCGCCGGGCGGCGCAGGAAGGCCGTGCTACTCGGCGAGGCGAAGTGGGCTCGCCGGGCGAACGGAGCGGCGCTGCGGGCCGGGCTCGAAGCCAAGGCTGCGGCGCTACCGGGTCTGGCCGGAGAGATCTCCTACGCGATAGCCGCGCGGGAGCAGGTCAGCCACGCGGACGATGTCACCGCGCTCACGGCCGCCGACATCTTCGCTCCGGCGAGTTAGCCGACTTCGAGCAGGTCGATGACGAAGACGAGCGTTTCGTTCGGACCGATCGCGGGCGGGGCGCCGGCTTCGCCGTAGGCGAGGCTCGGCGGGATGATCAGCTCGCGGCGGCCGCCGACCTTCATCCCTTCGACACCCTGGTCCCAGCCGGGGATCACTTCGCCGGCGCCGAGCGTGAAGGTGAATGGTTCGCTGCGGCTCCAGGAGGAGTCGAATTCCTTGCCGCTCTTGTAGCCGACACCGACGTACTGGACGGTGACTTCCTGGCCAGACTGAGCTTCGGCGCCGCTGCCTGCTTCGATTTCCTCGATTTCGAGCTTCTTCGGCGGCGCGCCCTTGGGCACGGTCACCTCGGGCTTGGTCTTTTCGCCGCCGGAGGCTTCCGCGGTGCTCGTTTCGCCGCCCGCGGCGCTCGATTCGCCGGAGGAATCGCTCCCTCCGCAGCCGGCCACGAGCAGGCCGGCGCACACCGCGATCGTCAGCATCAACGCCCTCATTGCGGCTGGGACCCTAGCGGACTATGCTCGCTGCGGGCAGGGTCCCACCGAAAAGGAGAAACGATGGCAATCGGACTCAGGATCAAGTTTTCCGGCGGCACCCAGGAGCAGTACGAAGCGATCCACGGCGAGATGGACGTCGACGCCAATCCGCCCGACGGGATGATCTTCCACATGGCCGGGCCGATCGAGGACGGCTGGGGGATCATCGACGCCTGGGAGTCGAGGGCGCAGTTCGACGCCTTCCAGGCCGACCGTCTCGTGCCGGCGATCCAGTCGGTCGGCGACCGCGCCCCGCAGGGGCCGCCCGACGTCAAGGAGTTCCCCGTGCATCACTTCACCAAGCCGTAGCGGGTTCGATGCCGCTCAACCTCGCATCGCTGCTGACCGATAGCGCCGGGCGCGAGCCCGGCGCTCCGGCGATCCGCCTGGGCGACGCCGAGCTGAGCTACGGCGAGCTCGACGAGCGCAGCGCGCGGCTGGCGACGCTGCTGCGGGCGAAGGGCCTCGAGCCGGGCCACCGGGTCGGGGTGATGCTGCCCAACGTGCCCGAGTTCCCGGTCGCCTACTACGGCGTGCTGCGCGCCGGCGGCATCGTCGTGCCGATGAACGTGCTGCTGAAGCGGCGCGAGATCGCCTTCTACTTGGAAGACCCCGGCGCCGAGCTGCTGCTCGCCTGGCAAGGCTTCGCCGAGGAGGCCGCGGCGGGCGCCGCCGGGGCGGGCGCGGAGGCGATCGCGGTCGAGCCCGGAGGCTTCGCGGCGCTGCTCGCCGAGCGCGAGCCGGCGCCGGACGTGGTCGAGACCGCGGAGGACGACACCGCGGTCATCCTCTACACGTCGGGCACGACCGGCAAGCCGAAGGGCGCCGAGCTGACCCACGCCAACCTCGCCCGCAACGCCGACGTCTCGCGCCGCACCACCTGCGAGGTCGGGCCCGGCGACGTCGTCCTCGGCTCGCTGCCGCTGTTCCACTCCTTCGGCCAAACGGTGGCGATGAACGCCTCGATCGCCGCCGGCGCGTGCCTCACGCTGGTGCCCAAATTCGACCCGGGCGAGGCGCTGGCGACGATGCAGCGCGACCGCGTCACCCACTTCTACGGCGTGCCGACGATGTTCGGCGCGCTGCTCCACCACCCCGAGCGCGAGAGCTTCGACACCACGGCGCTGCGCACCTGCATCACCGGCGGCGCCTCGATGCCGGTCGAGGTGCTGCGCGGCTTCGAAGCGGCCTTCGGGGCGAAGGTGATGGAGGGCTACGGACTCTCGGAGACCTCGCCGGTCGCCTCCTCCAACCACCCGCACATGGAGCGCAAGCCGGGCTCGATCGGGACGCCGATCGAGGGCGTCGAGATGAAGGTCGTCGACGAGGACGGCGAGGAGGTCGCGCAGGGCGAGGTCGGCGAGATCGTGATCCGCGGCCACAACGTCATGAAGGGCTACTGGCAGCGTCCCGACGCGACCGCCGAGGCGATGCGCGGCGGCTGGTTCCACAGCGGCGACATGGCCCGGGTCGACGAGGAGGGCTACTTCTTCATCGTCGACCGCAAGAAGGACCTGATCATCCGCGGCGGCTACAACGTCTACCCGCGCGAGGTCGAGGAGGTCCTCTACGAGCACCCGAAGATCCGCGAAGCGGCGGTGGTCGGCGTCCCCCACGACGAGTGGGGCGAGGAGATCGGCGCCGCGGTGGTCCCGATGGAGGGCGAGCGGCTCTCCCCCGAGGAGGTCAGCGCCTACGTCAAGGACCGCATCGCCGCCTACAAGTACCCGCGCCTCGTCTGGTTCCTCGACGAGCTGCCCAAAGGCCCGACCGGCAAGATCCTCAAGCGCGAGCTCGCGGCGCCGGCCAAACTGGCTGATCAGCCAGTTTCTCGCTAACCTCTGCGCCGAAAGCCGCATTCGGCGGAGCGCGGAACCCCCTGCCCCTAAGGAGCACCTATGAGCGTCGCATCCCAGAGCCTGATGGACAACGTCACCTACGAGGACCTCTACCAGCGCTGGGAGCAGGGCAACTGGAGCGCGTACGAGCTCGACTTCTCCGCCGACCGCGCGGGCTGGGAGGCGCTGAGCGAGATCCAGCGGCGCTCGGCGATGTGGATCTACTCGATGTTCTACTACGGCGAGGACCGGGTGGCCGACACGCTCGCCCCCTACGTCACCGCCGCGCCGACCGAGGAGCAGTCCTATTTCCTCGCCACGCAGCAGGTCGACGAGGTCCGCCACTCGATCTTCTTCCACCGCTTCTTCAAGGAGGTGATCGGGGTCGGCGGCGAGACGATCGAGCAGACCCTCGCCTCGACCATGCCGCAGCTCAACTGGGGCTACCGGGGGATCTTCGACCGGCTCGACCGGATGGCCGAGGAGCTGCGCAAGGACCGCTCGCTGCCCAAGTACGCGCAGGCGATCACCCTCTACCACCTGATCGTCGAGGGCAGCCTCGCGCAGCCCGGCCAGCACTTCATCGAGGACTTCTTCGCCTCGAAGGAAACGATGCCCGGGTTCAGCGAGGGGATGGGCAACGTCTCGCGCGACGAGCAGCGCCACATCGGCTTCGGCGTCAAGGTGCTCTCCGAGCTGCTCGCCGAAGGGGCGCCGGGGTGGGAGGAGAACCGCGCCGCGGTGACCGACCTGCTGCGCGAAACGCTGCCCTACGGACCCGCCGTGTTCTACCCGCCGGGGATGGACCGCGAGTACACCGAGTGCTACGGCTTCACGCTCGAGGACATCTTCTCCTTCGGGCTCAAACTGATCCGCCAGCGCTGGCGCACGATCGGCTACCCGACCGAGGAGATGCCGCCCGGCGTCTTCCCCTTCGACTCCGAGCTGCCGCCGGAGGAGGTCGCGGCGCGGCAGGTGAAGATGATGGAGGCGGGGGTGCTCGGCCCGCCCGACGGCCCGGCGCCCGACGCATCGCCCGAGGTCCAGCGCCTCTACTTCGACATCGTCACCCGCGTCGCCGACCCGGCCGCGGCGAACGGCTCGCCGCTGGTCTACCAGTACCGGTTCAGCGACGCCGACCCGTGGATGCTGACGATCGACAACGGCTCGACCCGCGCCGAACCGGGCGAAGCGCCGGACCCGACGCTGACGATCGAGGCGAGCTGGCGCGACTTCGTCTCGATGAGCAAACCCGACACGAGCCCGCTGAAGATGCTGCTCTCGCGCCGCATCCGCCCGCGCGGCAAGCTGCGCGAGATCGCGCGGATGCGCAAGGTGTTCCGCTAGCTCGCGCTCCCTCCTGCAGGGATATTCGGCCAACTGCCCCACAGATGGAGCGGCATCTCTGATCTAATCGCACTTCGCAAGATCGCTCGGTAGCGAACGGAGGAGGAAGCGATGATCGAAGGTGTCGACGTGTCCCACCACCAGGGTGAGGTCGATTGGGCCGGGGTGTCCGGCGAGGGGGTCTCGTTCGCGGTCGCGAAGGCGACCGAGGGCGGCGACTACACCGACCCCCGCTTCGCGGAGAACTGGCAGGGCATCGCCGACGCCGGGATCCCCTTCCGCGGCGCGTACCACTTCTTCCGCATGACCTCCTCGCCGTCCGCGCAGGCCGACAACTTCGGCGACCGGCTCGAGGAGGGCGGCCTGCGGACCGGCGACATGCTCGCGCTGGACATCGAGCGCAAAGACGGCAAGACCGGCGCCGAGATCCATGCCGCAGCGGCGGAGTGGGTCGACGCGATCCACGCCCGCTTCCCCGATCACCGGCTGCTGATATACAGCGGCCACTTCTGGCGCCACGTCGTCCGCTCGAGCGACCCGCTCGGCTGCGAGCTGTGGCTGCCCGCCTACGTCGGCGGCGAGTGGGTGCCGGACAAGCTCGTGCCCAGCGCCTGGACGGAGGCGCTGATCTGGCAGTACAGCTCGAAGGGCTCGCTGAGCGGGATCGGCGGCAATGTCGACGTCAACCGCTGCCGGCTGAGCGAGGACGAACTCGGGCAATGGCTGCGGTTCGAGCTCGAGCATCCCGTGCCGGCCGGACCCACGGCGACCTACCCGACGCTGCGGCGCGGCGACCGCGGCGAGGCGGTGAGCCGCCTGCAGCAGGCCCTCGCCGGCGCCGGCTTCCTCGACCAGGTGGACGGCATCTTCGGCCCCGACACGGAGACCGCGGTGAAGCGCTTCCAGGCCGACCGCGGCCTGCGCGAAGACGGCATCGCCGGCAGCGAAACCTGGGGCGCCCTGAACGAGCAGACGCCGCAGGCGGAACGGCCGCTGAGCCTCTCGGTCGACCTGCCGGTCGACCTGGTCGAACCGCCCAGCCCGGAGGTCTGCTGGGCGGCGGGCGCGACGGCGCTGGTCGGTTGGCGCAACCGGATGAGCCTGCCGATCGAGCTCGTCCTGGAAGGGCTGGGCGGCGAGTGGCCGGGGCGTTTCGAAGCCGGCGAGAGGCTCACCCCGGAGCAGTTCGGCGAGCTCGCCGAAGCGCTGGGCCTGATCGGGGACGGGACGCTCGGGGGCTCGGCGGAGGAGCTCGCCAACCTGCTCCTCGCCCAGGGGCCGCAGCTGCTGGTCGACGCCGACGCGCTCGCGGCCGGGACCCTCGACCGGGTCCGCGTCCTGCACGGCCTCGAAGGCGACGGAAGCGCAGACGGGACGGCGCTGCTGCTCGCCGACTCCGCCGGCGGCGCCGAACAGGAAAGCCTCGGCGACTTCGGGCAGGCGATCGCGCCCGCAGACCCCGCGGGGCTGGGAACGGTCGCCTACCGGGCCTCGCTGGCCCAGGCGCCGGCCGCGAGCGGCGGCGACGAGCCCTCCGGCGACGGCGAGCCGCCCGGCGAGGACGGCGGCGCGTAGCCACCGGCCGGGCCGGGCCGGGTCTCCTCAGCCTCAGCTGCCCCCGTCGCCGCCCTCGCCCTGCGGCCGCGGGGCCACGCGGATGTAGCCTTCCTCGATCCCGGCCGGCTGCTCGGGCAGCAGCGCCGCCTGGGTGGCGGCGACGATCGGGTCGTCGCGCCAGGTCGAGGGCGAGTCGCGCCGCGTCCACAGCTGGTCCTTGGGGAAGGAGGAGACCTTCGGCAGGCGGACCTCGCCGGGCTCGATCAGCACCGGCCCGACCCGGACCGAGGGCGACATCGTCGCCAGCCCGGGATTGACCCAGTCGCGCGCCAGCTGCAGCGCCTTGCGCGGCAGGATGCCCGAGGTCAGGTGGACCTTGCCCATCGGGTGCATCAGCAGGGTCAGCCGCACGGTCTGCCCGAGCCGCAGGGTCAGCTCGTCCTCGGCCTCGATGTAGGGGTGGTCGATCGGCCGCACCGGCGGAACCTGGGGCGTCTCGCCGAAGCCCAGCTGCCCGCGCATGCGGCCGCCGTCGAGGGCGCCGTCGCGGACCGCCTTGTCGACGACGCGCATGCGGCTGTAGTCGTCGTCGACGAAGAACCCGAGCAGGCCGTCGTCGACGCGCGTGAGCTCGCCGATCCGCACCGTGAACGGCCGCTCGCGCAACTGCTCGTAGGCCTTCTCGCGCGCCGTCCTGCGCCTGGCCGCGCCGAGGTCGAGGTCGTCGAGGTCGTCGTCGAGCTCGAGCCGCAGCAGCGCCCTCACCACGGCGACCGGCCTGCCGACCAGGCCGGCGACGTGCTCGTTGCCGAACGAGGCGAAGCTGTCGACCGACCACAGGGTGGTGTCGATCGCCCGCAGCAGCGCGGTCAGCGCCGAGTCCTCTCCGCCGCCCGCCGGCTCGCCCTGGCGCGCCTGCGCGTCGGCGGCGACGAGCGCGGCGGCGAGGTCGCCGACGATCTGCTGCGCGGGCTCGAGGCCGTGCCCGGGCGGGGCGTCCGGCGGGCCCTCGCGCCCGGGCGCGATCTCCCAGAGGACGCCGCCGCCGAACGGCTCGTGCATCAGCTGGCCCAGCGGCCGGCCGCTGGTGTCGAAGGCCTCGAGCGCCTCGTCGACGTGGTCGGGCAGCAGGAAGCCGGCCACCGGGTTGACCGCCTTCTCCGGCTCGACCTGGTCGATGCTCGCTTCCGGGCTGTCCTCGCCGCGGCCGGCGGGGTCGACGAGGCGGAACATCCAGCGCGCCGGGCGCAGCAGCCGGGGGCGCACCCGCAGACGGCCGGCGTCCTCCCCGGCCGCCGAGCGGGTGGGCACGCGCACGGTCTCGACGGGCAGGTCGAGGACGCGGCCGAAGGCGTCGACGAGCCGGGCCCGGGTGACGCGCAGCTCGCCGGCGACGGTCAGCTGCGGCGCGCCGACCGGCTTCGGCGCGGACTCGCCGCCCTCGCCCTCGCTGGGGCTGAGGACGCCGTAGGGGCCGACGGGCAGGCCGAGCAGCTGGTCGTGCAGCGAGTCGAGGCTGGCGGCGAGGATGTCGAGGTTCTCGATCGCCTCGCCGATCTCGTCCAGCGCCTCCTCGGTCGCCTCGTCGGCTTCGCCGCCGCCGCGACGGTCGCGCTCTTCCTCGGCGACGAGCCAGGCGTCGATCGCGGCCGACAGGGTCTTCGCCGGGCCGGCGCCGAGCGGGCTGCGGCCGCTGAACTTGCGCGCCCGCCCGGGCTCGAAGCCCTCCGGCGGGTCGAGGTCGACCGGCCCGAGCCGCCACTCGTCGAAGCGCTTGGAGACGGCGGCCTCTACCTCCCACTCGAGGAAGAGCGGGACCCAGGGCTGCGACCAGGCGGTTGTCCCCACCGGATCGACCTCCACACCGGGGAACAGCGAGGCGAAGCGGAAGCGCTCCGCCAGGGCCAGCGAGGCGAGCCGGCCGCCGCCGTGCTCGGCGGCCGCCTCGGGGAGCCCGGCGTCGACCACGCCCAACCTGCCGAAGCGGATCGCCGCCTCGGCCCTGAGCCGCTTGCCGAGCAGCGCGGCGAGCGGCTTCGCCTGCGCGGCGCGGCGCGCGGCGATCGCGGCGGCGATCCAGTCCGACAGGTAGGGGTCTCCGACCAGGGCGCTGCGGGCGAGCAGCAGCACCTCCTCCGGCAGCCCCTCGCCGCCGAGCTCGCCGATCAGCTCGCTGCCGTGCAAGACCCCCCTGAGCTCGGCGCCGACCTGGCTCGGCCAGCGGCAGGTGAGCTTGCCGTCGGCGTTGAAGCGGCCGTCGCCATGCTGGATCAGGCTGCGCTTCGGCCCGCGCACGGCGAGCAGCGGCTCGATCGGGTGATGGAAGCGAGGCGCCGAGCGGCGCTGCGCGCGCGGCTCGTCGGAGAAGCTGGGAGCGGTTCCCTCGCCCGCCGCGGCCGCGAGCGCCGCGGCCGAGCGGGCGAAGGCCGTCGGCAGCGCTATCTGCGGCAGCTCGATCCGCTTCGCGAAGAGCGAGCTGAAGGCGCGGCCCTTGGCCAGCGTCTCGAAGCCGGCGCCCGCCTGCTCGCGGCGGCGCTTGGAAGGCTTGGGCGGCTTGGCGGCGAGCGAGCGGGCGGTCTGCCCGGCGGGCAGCGGCCCCGCTTCGCCGGCCGCCCGCAGCCGCTCCCGCGGACCCTGGCCGCCGGGACGCGAGGCGAAGGCGCCGGCGTGCTCGTGCTCTTCGATGTCGATCAGGCCGTCGGGAGCGCCGATCCGCGCCAGCAGGTGAGCGGTGAAGCCGGACAGGACCCGCTCCAGGGAACGGCGGTCGCCGGCGTCCTCGCCGGCCAGCTCGAGCGACGCCAGCGTCGCCGCGAGGTCGGTCTCGTGGCCGCCGAGCGCCAGCCGCACCTCGCCGGCGTCTGGCCGCTGGTCGGCTACCACCTCCCCCCTCACCGGCACGCCGTGAATCTCGCCGTGCAGCAGCGAGGCGCGCGGCAGCTCGGCCGCGCCGGCCGTCTCGAAGTCCTCCGGCGCGGTCCAGCCGAGCTGGTCGAGCAGCTCGAACAGCGGCATCGAGCGGGCCTCCCCGGCCAGCGGGTCGCGCTCGGGGTCCGAGTACCAGCCGGCGACCACGTAGACGGCGAGGTCGCCCGTCGCCCCTTTCGGGGCCGCCTGCTCGAGGTCGTCGAGCGGGTCGTGGAAGCCGAAGCGCCCGACGCCGGCGTCGTAGACGGCGGTCCAGGCGGGCGAGCCGCCGGCGCTCCCCGTCAGCTCCCCGGGCGGCACGGCGCGGCCCAGCTGCGGCGCCTCCGCGGCGCCTTCCGGCCACCGCTCGAGCGGCGTCGCGCGCGCCGCGTCGGCTTCCAGCACCCAGCCGCGCACGGCGGGGTCGGTGGACCCCTTAGGGGCGAGGATGCGCAGCACGACCCAGCGGTCGGGCAGCGGCGGCAGCGCCAGCCGGTTGCTCTCCTCGCCGTCCGCGGGCTCGGCCAGCCGCCCGCGCAGCAGGGCGTCGGGCGGCGCCCAGCGCAGGTGGACGCCGGGCGGGCGGGCGCCGCCGTCGGCGAAGGGATCGGGCATCGGCGGGGGCTCGTCGCCGTCGGCGCCGGCCAGCGCGAAGGGCAGCTGGACGAAGCGCTCCTCGTGACCCTCGGGCACGTACAGGGCCTGGACGTCGACCGGCACGAGCAGGCGCCGGTCGGCGGTCGCGGTCGGCAGCGGCGCGACGATCCCCGTCGACGCGACGCCGATACCCGCTTTCCCCAGGCCCGCGACGTCGCGGAGCTCGCGCGGTCCGGCAGCCGGACGGTCAGCCATCGTCGCCTCCGAGGGCGCTGCGCAGGTCCCGCAGCGCCAGGCCGCGGCTGGGCCTGAACACCGCGTCGAGCTTGGCGCGCTCCGGCTCGTCGCCGAAGACCTGGCGATAGGGGTAGCGGATCATCTGCAGGGCGAGCTCGGCGCCGTCCAGGTCGTCGCCGGTCTTCGTCTTGCGCTTGGCCTTGGCGAACTCCCGCGCGGTGCTCTTCAGGTCGAGCACGCCGGGCGAGCCGCGCCGGAAGGAGACGTCGATCTCCGTCTTCGGTTTGACCTCTTCGCCGCTGGTCGCATCGCGGGCGAGCACCTTGGCCTCGAAGCCGCCCGAGCCGCGCGCCTCGCCCCCGCCGAGCCGCACCCCGAACTGCAGCCCGGCGTGCGGCTCCTCGACGTGCACCAGCTCGGGGACCCCGTCGAAGAGCGCCAGCAGCACCGCCGGGGCAAGGCGCTCGAGCCGCAGCAGACGCAGCCGGTCCGGATGGGACTCGGAGACGACCTGCTCGTCGCCGACGCTGTCGCGCGCGTAGGCGCGCACGTGCATGCCGGGGTAGGCGGAGACGGCCCGGCTGCGCAGCAGGAAGCCGCTGATCGGCCCCGCCGGGCCGCTCCCGGCCGCCTCGCCGCCGACCATCCGCACGGCGCGCTCCTCTTCGTCGATCTCCTCGCGGATCGCGTCGTAGAGCCCCTCCAGCTCGGCGCGGTCGGCGCTGGAGACCGTGCCGACGCTGAGCACGCCCTGGGTCAGGGCGTCGGTCCAGCCGCGATCGAGGTGGAAGAAGCGGATCGACTCGGGCGGCAGCAGCTCGCCGTCGGGGACGAGGTAGGAGAAGGGCACGCCCTCGAGCAGCCGCAGCCGCGCCAGGGTCGCGCGCAGCTCGGCCGGGACCACGCGCTCGCCGAGCCCGGTGCGCTCGCACGGCGCGAGGTCCTTCGCCTTTCCTTCGACGGCCGCCACCTGCGTGGCTTTGATCTGCTCGTAGTCGAGGTTGAGGCGCTTCACGACGGCGACCCTCCCTGCTCGCCCCCGAGCCGGCCGGCGAGCGCGGCGAGCGAGCCGGCGCGCAGGTCGGCGGGCGCGAGCGGCGGCGCCGAGAGCGGCTTGCGGATCAGCGTCCTGACCTCGTGCACCGGCAGCTCGAAGCCCTCGGCGATGATCTTCTCGAGCGGCTCGTCGACACCGGTCAGCGGCCGGCCGGGGTCGACCAGCGGCCGGCTCGGGCCGAGCATCGCCCCCGGGTCGGCGGCGGCCGTCAGCACGATCCCCCTGCCCAGCACCCGGCCGAGGTCGCCGCCGCGGGCCTCCTCCCAGGCCTTCGCCCCGAGCTGCGAGTCCTCGGCCAGCTCCTCGACCCCGAGCGCGGCCTTGCGCCGCGCCCGCTCGGCGCCGAAGTGCTCGTGGCGCCAGCGCAGCAGGGCGGCGACCAGCGCCGGGCGCGAGAGCGCGAGCAGCCGGCCGATCTCGAACGCCGCCGCGTAGCCGAGGTCCTCGCGGCCGTCCTCGACGACCCGCCGCAGCTGGTCGCCGACGTGCGCCGGCGAGCCCCCGCCGCGCTCGGTCGCGTGCGGGCCGAGCGGTCCCCGGTACCAGGCACGGGCGCGCTCGCCGCGCCGCGCCAGCTGGTCGAGGCCGACGTGGCCCGTCTCGGTGAGCTCGGCGGGCGGCCGCGGCTCGGGCGGCGGGCCGGCCGCCTCCCCGTCGGGGAGGCACTCGAGCCGCTTGCGGGCCGCCGGGTCGGCGGGGACCGTGCCGAGCAGGCCGACGTCGAGGTCCTTCATCAGCGTCCGGAATTCGCCGCTGCCGGTGCAGGTGAACGACCAGTGGGCCAGCACCGGGAAGCGCAGCAGCTTCTCCTTCACGACCTCCGCGACCCGCCCGATCGGCATCCGGAAGCCGGCCGCCATCGCGCCGCGGACCTCGGCCGCGACCTTGGCGGAGTCGGCGGAGAGCGCCTTCCGCTCGACCTCGCGGGTCGCCTCCTTCGGCTGCGGCTTCGCTCCCCCGCCGCCCCCTTTCTCCGCGATCAGCGTGTGCAGGTTCATGACGGCAGGGGAGAATTCGAAGTCCGGCGCCGGCTTGGAGCGCGGCTTCGGCAGGGCGTCGAGCTGCTGCTCGAGATTGACCAGGCAGGCGAGGTAGCGCACCGGCTTGCAGTTGTCCCTGTCGTAGAGCGGCAGCCGGTTGGCGAGCACGACGGCGAGGAACCCGTCGTCGTCGCCCATCGCCAGCTCGGTGTCGGCGATGTCGACCTCGCGCACGTGGGTCAGGTAGCGCAGGTCGTCCTCGGTCGGGAAGACCTTCTCGACCACCGACTCGGTCACCGCGAGGTAGGAGCCGGTCGGCGAGTCGGACCGGCCCTCGAGCGTCGTCCCCGGCGTCACGCACTCCTCGACCGGCCGGTCGGCGACCAGCGTCCCCTCGCCTTCGGCGATCACGACCAGGGCCAGCCAGGGGGTCGCCTCCTCCGCGGCGCCTCCCGGGTCCCGGTCCCACGGCAGGGTGCGGCGGCGGATCGCGATCTGCGGCAGGCGGGATTCGAAGGCGCCCTCCGAGTTCGCCGCCGGCCAGACCGAGAGGATCTGATCGGGCGGCAGCTCGTAGCGGAACGAGCGCACGCCGATCCGGGCGCGCAGCTGCTCGGTCGCCCGCTGGGCGCCGGCGGGCACGTTCTCCCCGCCGAGCTCGTGGTCGCCGACCAGGTCGTATTCGCCGACCTTCAGGTCCGGAACGGCCGCGTCGTAGAGCCTGAAGTACCCGGGCTCGACCATCAGCGCCTCTCCTTCCTCGTCGTCTGCGTCGGCTTCGGCGGCTTCGCGGACCGCGGGGCCGCCGCCCAGCGCAGGCTTAGCGGCTTCTCGTCCTTCGCGGGCGCGCCCGTCAGCGGCCGCAGCAGCGAGTCGACCCCCTGCCGCCCGAGCTGCCGGGCGAGCTCCGCGGCGCCCGCGCTCGCGGAGCCGAGCACGCCGGCGAGCGGGCGGCCGTCGAGGTGGGCGACCGTGACCGTGACCGGGCCCTCGCCCTGCGGCTTCACCTCGTAGACGAGGTAGGTGCGGGCGCCGACCGCGACCCGGGTCGCGTCGCCGGCCCGGGAGGCGCCGGAGAGGGTCAGGTCCACCTGCGGCTTGCCGCCGGACTGCTCGCGGTCGACCGCGACCGCGACGGCGCGCAGCGGCTCGACGAAGCGGGTCTCGGTCACCGGCGCCGAGCCGGTCAGCTCGGCCGCCTCGACCCAGCCGGACCGCAGCCGCTGCCGGTTGGGCGAGACGCCGCCGCCGGGGACGTGCAGCGTCCCCCCGGCGGCGAGCGCAGTACCCCAGCCGACGTAGGCCAGGCGCTGTCCGGCGTGCCAGCCGAGCAGCGGCCGCTCGGCCGGGGCGCCGGGAGCGAGCACGGCGACCCGCTCGGTCGCCGGCGGGATCGCCGCCTCGGTCCCGAGCGTGTCGGCGAGCACCTCGCCGCCGAGGCCGATCGTCGCGAAGCGCGCCGCGGCGCTGCTGCGCAGCGTAGGGCGCGGGGCGCCGGAGTCGACGTCGCGGCGCGCGTTGGGCATCTCCAGCACGATCAGCTCGCCGGTGCGCAGCGGCGCGCCGCGCTTCGCCCGCAGGCCCCTGCTCAGCTCGGCGAGCCGCTTGCGCGCCTCCGCGCCGCGCCCCAGTCCGGCGACGACCGCCAGCGCGGCGGCGTAGGAGCGGGTCAGCGGCGGGCCGGCGCCGTCGCCTTCGGGCGGCGCCGGGCAGACCAGCAGGGCGAGCGCCCGCGGCGGGCGCACGGAGCTGTCGACCTGCCGCGGCTCAACCGGCGCCGGCGGCTTCAGCTTCGGAGGCCGCGGCGGCTTCTTCGCCAGGCCGTCGGCGAGCGAGCCGAGCCGCGGCGGCGCCGCCCGCTCGCCCGCGTAGGCGGCGAGCGCCGTCCTGCCGAGCCCGCCCGCGGCGAGCCGGCTGCGCGCCCCCGCCAGCGCCGCCCGCGCCGAGTCCACGGCGGGGGTGGCGGCCTTCAGCGGCGCCGCGGCGCGGAGCAGCTTCGCCCGCTCGGCGCCCTCGGAGTTGAGCGGCAGCGGCTTGCGCGCGTCGGCTTCCACCCGCTCGTAGGGCACTTCGGCCGGCAGCCGGCCCTGAAGCTGCGCCGCGGCCACGATCCGCGCTCCCTCGCCGGCCCGCAGCACCTCGCCGCTGGGCACCGCCTTGGCGTCCTGCTCCCCGGGCGGCCCCCAGACGCCGAGCGGGAAGCGCCCGTCGTCGAGCGACTCGACCTCGAAGCGCTGCGGCCAACTCCCGACGTCGGAGCCGGCGACCGGCTCGAGCGCGAGCCGCAGGTTCGACTCGACGCGGGTGGCGTGGACCGGCGCGATCCCGAGCACGTGGTCGACGGGCATCTCCCGGCTCTCGGGGGAGTCGCCGTCGAGCGTCAGGCGCGCGACCGGGGCCGTCGCCTTCACGGTCAGTTCGAACTCCGGCAGGACCTCGAACGGGCGCTGCGGCGAGCCGTCGGGCTGCGGCCGGTCGCTGCCGTCCGCGGCGGGCCCCGGCGCCAGCTGCCCCCTGCCCGGAACGGCGCTGAGCACGCGGGCGACGCCGCCGCCCGCGTCCTCCAGGTACTTGACGACGAACTCGGGCCAGGGCAGGTAGCGCGGCTCGGCCTTGGTCTCGTCGCCGAAAGCGACGGTCAGGCCGACCGGGCCGACCTCGAAGTGGGCCTTGCCGTGGAACTTCGGCCCTTCGAGCATCACGTGAGCGCCGATGTGGATCGAGATCGTGACGTTGCCGAGCAGCCAGACGTGGATCCGGATGCCGGCGGAGATCGAGGCGTAGACGTCGACCTGGAAGTGGAACGGGTCGAAGTAGACGATCCCGTCGGCGCCGAACACGACCTTGGCCCAGGCGGGCCCGAAGTGGGCCGAGGCTTCCAGCCGCCCGCCCGCCATCAGCGCCTCCGAGGTGAGTGCGAAGTAGCTCTCGCCCTTGACGACGATCTCGTCGGAGATGCGCCAGTCGAAGCCGAGCCGCGGCACGTCGGGGTAGCCGTCGCGGTGGAAGGAGGGGTGGTAGCCGCCCAGCGTGACGACGAACTCGCCGGCCCGCGGGCCGGCGAACCAGGTGACGAAGGCGAAGCCGCCGGTGAGCCGCACCGACTCGTTCAGCAACCAGGAGTTGTCGGTCAGCTGCGCCTGCACCCAGAGCACCCCCTCGCGGGTCGAGATGCGGGCGATCAGGCCGAGCTCGATCGAGGCGAGGGCGACCCCGGGGCGCGGCAGCGCCATGCGGGCGAGCCCGAGCAGGGCGACCTCGAGCCCGTCGTCGACCGCGACCGAGAGCACGGCGACGCCTTCGACCAGGGCGAAGCTGTTGAAGCTGACCCCGGCGGCGAGCCAGAACGGGCCCTCCGCCATCGGGAAGTCCGCGTCCAGTTCGCGCAGGGCGGCCATCGGTTCGGGATCGAGCTTCGAGTTCGGGTCGAGCGCCGCGACGAAGGGGAAGGACTCGATCTCGGCGACGTCGTCGGGGACGTTCAAGCCGCGGTTGACGCCGAAGCCGCCGCCGATCCCGGTGACGAAGAAGGCGGGCGGGCCGCCGATCGGCGCGTTCAGCGCCCCGAACGCGAAGAAGGACGTGTAGCGGCCGCCGCCGTCCGCCGGCGCCTGGCCGTAGCCGCCGAACAGCGCCAGGCCGTAGACGGAGTAGCGGCCGCGAAGCGCGCCGAGGTACTCGACGGATTTCCCCGCTTCCAGCTTGCGCAGCCCGCCGGAGATCGAGACGCCGGCGACTTCGCCGGCGACCGCCAGCCCGGCCAGGTCGACGCTCCAGGCGGCGGGGTCGAAGAGTGGCTTCGAGCCCGACACGTCGAAGGAGAGCGAGAGGTCGTCGACCGCCGCGGCGAGGCCGAACAGCGAGACGCGGGCGTCGAGCAGCAGCGAGATCCGCTCGAGGCGTTGCTCGCGTTCGCGCACCCCGAGCCCGACCTGCTCCACGTAGAGGGGGCCGAAGGACGACTGGATCCGCTGCCACCAGGGGCCCTCGCCTTCGCCGGCCGAGAGGCTGACCGCGATCGGGCCGCCGCGCCTTCCCTGCACGGCGAGGGCGGGGGTGAACGCCGGCTCGAGGCCGCCCTCGCCGCGGGCGCCGGCGAGCATGCCCTGGCCGACCGAGTTGCCCCCCTCGGCGCCGCCCGCGGCGACGCCGAGGCCGGCGAGCTCGAGCTGCACGCCGCCGGCGACGCCGTCGGCATCCACCGCTGCGAACAGGTGCAGGGCGAGCGAGCCGAGCGAGACGCCGGCGTCGAGCAGCGGCCCCGCCGAGCGCGAGACGCGGATCCCGAGGCCGTCGCAGGCGAGTCGCGGGTCGAGCTCGCCGTCCTTCAGCAGGCCGAGGAAGAGGCCGGGCGGCGGCCGTCCGTCGATCCAGCGGCTGTCTGCCTCGAGCGCCAGCTCGACCTCGCCGCTGGTCAGCGGGGCGCGCCCGTCCGGGGCGAGGCTCAGCCCGAGGCGCCCGTCGTCGTCCTTGCCGAGCCCGACCTCGATGCCCTCGAGCGCGAGCCGGGGCTCGGCTTCGACGGCGTTCGCGGCGAGCCGCATCGCGCGCTCGAGCAGCGAGTCGGTCTCGAACAGGCCGGCGATCGCCTTGCGCGGGTCGTCCGCGTCGAGCAGCACCCCGGCGAGCAGCTCGCGGACGGGCTTCCCGGCGCCGCCGACCTCCTTCTCCAGCAGCGCCTCGACCGCGTCGGCGCCGAGCGCGAGGCCGGCGGCGAGGTCGCCGAGGGCGGCGAGCGCTGCGAGCGCGACCGCGCCCGCCTCCTCGCTCTCCTCGTCCGCGCGCACGGCGACCAGCGCGAGCTCGCCGGCGTCGAGGTCCCAGCGGGCGCGCACGCTGTCCTCGCCGTCGATGCCGAGCCCGAGGTCGAGGCGGCGCCCGCCCTCGGGTTCGGCGCCGGCGGCGACGGCGAGCAGCGGACGCAGGGTGGCGCCCCCGGCGTCGATCTCCCCGGGCCCGACCCGGGCGCTCAGCTCGACCAGCTCGCTCGCGTCGAAGCGCAGCGAGGCGGCGACCGACTCCAGCGCCGGGACCTCCGCGACCTCGCCGCCGATCGTCAGCTCGAAGGGCTTCGGGCGCAGGGCGAGGGTCGCCTGCGCCACCTCCAGCTGCAAGCGACCGCCGGCGACGGAGGCGCGCGCGCCGGAGGGCAGGACTTCGCCCAGGGCGGCGGACAGCGGGCGCAGCTCCGCGGCCCCGAGCTCGCCGAGGCGCGAGACCAGCTCCCCTGCGGGGTCGGCGGCGAGCGCCCGCAGGCTCGCGGCGTCGAAGGCGCCGTCGCTGCGCAGCGCGAGCGCGTCGCCGAGCTCGCGGAGCAGCGCCGCCGCCTTGCCGTCGAGGCCTTTGCCGCCGCGGGCGGCGATCGCGTCGAGCAGCGCCGGCAGCGCCGCTTCCACGCCGGAGCGCGCCAGGTCGCCGGCGCCCGGAGGATCGGGGTAGAGCGAGAGCTCGTCCTCGTCCGGCCGCTGGAGAACGAGCCGCGGCCCGCCGTCGCCGCCCACCCGCAGGCGCGCGGTCGCCGATCCGGCGAGGCCGGCGCCGAGCTCGAGCTCGACCCGGGGTGCGCCGTCGCCGATCGTCAGGGCGCCCGCGAGGCTCGCCGCCAGCTCGCCGCCGCCGAGCGCCTCGCCGTCGAGGCTCAGCGCGAGCCGCGGGGCGCCGTCGGACGCGGTCGCCTCGATCGCCACACCGGGCGCCGGCTGCAGCCGCCCGCCCGAGCCGGCGGCGCCGAGCACGGGGCGGAGCGCGCCGAGCAGCGCCGCGACCTTCTCCGGGTCGATGCTGCCGCCGAGCGCGCCCGGATGGGCGAGCCAGCCCGCGGGGTCGGCGAGCAGGCCGAGCGGGAAGCGCGCCCCGTCGTCGCCGAGCAGCCCGATCGCGGCGAGCAGCGCGTCGAGGACCGGCCGCGCCTCCGCGTCGGCGTCGCGCAGCAGGTCGAGCCCGCGGCGGGCGAGCGCCGCCGGCACGGCGTCGCGCAGCAGCCCGGCGAGCGCGGCGCCGTCGGCGGCGGGCCAGAGCGGGATCGGCCGCGGCGTCCCCCCGGGCGGGTGGCGCACCGCCTCGACCTGCCACGGAGCGCCGGCGAGGCGCAGCTCGAAGCCGCCCGCGGCGCTCTCGCCGGCGGCGCCGAAGGAGGCCGTCGCGGTGGCCTCGCCGTCGCCGGTCGCGGTCAGGCGAGCCGACCAGGCGAGCGCGCCGCCGTCGCCGGAGGGACCCGGCCCGAGGTCGACGGCGACGCTGCGCGCCGCGAGGTCGACGGCGACGCCGGGCAGGTCGGTGAGCAGCGCTTCGGCGGCGGCGCCCAGATCGTCGGCCCGCGAGCGCAGCGCCGTCGCCACCAGGTGGGCGGGGTCGTTGAGCAGGTCCTCGAGCGCGCCCGCGTCGAGCCCGCCCTCGGCCAGCAGCCCGAGGCCGGAGAGCAGCTCGGCGACCGGGGCGAGATCGGCGAGCACCGCCAGGGCGGCGGAGAGGGCCGCCCGCGCCTCGGGCAGCGCCGGCTGCTCCGCGCCGAGCTTCCAGCTGTCGGCGGAGACGCCGAGGGCGGTGGCCCCGGTCAGCACGATCGAGGTCTTCGCCTCGCCGGCGTCCCCGCCCAGCGGCAGCTCGACCTCGACGTCGAGCCGGTCCAGCTTCGGGTCCGGGCCGGCGACCAGCGGCCCGCCTTCGCGGGAGACGCCGAGCACCGCCCGCAGGCCGCGCCCGGCAGCCGGCTTCGGCTTCTCGCCGGACACGTCGAAGCCCGCCAGGTCGAGGTCGAGCCGGCCGGCGGCGACGAGGTCGCCCCGCGCCGCCCGCACCGGCAGGCGGAGGCCGAGCCGCAGCCGGCCGGCGCGGCCCGCGGCGGCGGCGGGTTCGACCCACGCCAGCGGCAGCGGCGCGCCGGCCTCCTCGCCGAGGTCGAGCCGGAAGGGGTCCTCAGCCGTGCCGCTGCCGGCGGCCGAGGCGGCGCGCCCGGCGGTCGAGTAGAGCGACGCGGCGAGGCCCGCGGCGGCGGCGGCGAGCGCGGTCGCCTCCTCGTCGGCCTGCTCGACCGCCTGCTTCAGCCAGGCCCCGAGCGCCGCCTGGGCGTCGGCGGCGAGGTCGGCCAGCGGCAGGCGCGGGCCGTCGCCGCCGAGCCAGCCGAGCGCCGTCGCCAGCTCGGCCGGCAGCTCGTGCTCGCCGAGCGCCAGCAGCAGGCCGGCGAGCCGCTCGAGCGTCGGCCACGCGCCAAGCTCGGCGGGCGCCTCCTCGCCGCCGGCCCGCAGCTTCGCGTTCGGGGCGTCGAGCCGCGCCTCGAGGCCGGCGGCGGCGCTCCAGCGAGCCGCCAGGCCGATGCTGTCGGCGCGCAGGGAGGCGTCGCCGAGGTCGATGCGCGCCCCGCGCCCGGCCTTCGAACGGACGCCCAGCGAGAGATCGACCGCGCCGAGGAAGTCGGCCGATCCAGCCGCCAGATCGAGCTTCGCGAGCGAGACCGCGATCTCGCTGGAGACGCGGGCGCGTCCCCCGCCGATCTCCTCCGCAGCCGTGCTCAGCGCCACCGAGACCGCGAGGGCGCCGGCCGGGTCGCGCACGGCGCGCAACTCGACCGGGTCGGACAGCGGCAGCCGCCAGGGGTCCTCCGCCGTGCCGGCGCCCTCGGCGGGCGCCGTCGAGGCGGCGCCGGCGAGCAGCCCGCGCGCCGTCCCGAGCAGGTCCGGGATCGCCGCCTCGTGCTCGCGCAGCAGCTCCAGCCAGTGCTCGCGCAGCGCCGCGACGGGGTCGCCGAGGAAGCGCGCCGCGTCGATCTTCGGCAGCGAGGGGTGGTGCTCGGGCGCCGCCAGGCCGAGCAGCTGCGAGAGCGCCTCGCCCACCGCTCCGAGCCCGTCGAGCAGCCCGGCGGCGACGCCGTCGAGGGCGGTTCCGGCGGCTTCGGCCAGCGCGCCGGGGCTGCCCAGGTCGAGCGAGTCGTGCTCGGTCCCGGCGACGCGCACGCCGCCCAGCGCCAGCAGCAGGGTCGGGCGCCGCCCGGCGTCGAGCGAGACCCCGGCGCGCAGCGCGCCGACCCGCGGATCGCCGTCGAGCAGCGGCCGCTCACCGCCGAGCTGGACGAAGGCCGAGAGCGAGGGCAGCGCCACGGCGGCGGGCGCCGCCGGCGCGATCCGGGCCAGCTCGGCCTCGAGCACCGCCTGCGGGCCGTCACCGACGAGCAGCGCGAGGCGGGGGACGAGCAGCGGCTGGCCGCCCTGGTCGGCGCCGGCGTCGATCCCGACCCGCACCCGAGCGTCGCCGATCGTCAGCTCGACGCCGTCCTCGACCGCGCTCGCCGCCTCGCCGAGCAGGTCGGCGAGCGCGCCGAGCCAGGCCCGGCGCGACTCCCGCTCGGCGAGGACGGCGTGCAGCCAGCGCCCCAGCCGCGCGGCGTCGGTCAGGAGCTCGGCGAGCGGCAGGGAGGGGACCGGACCGTCGCCCGCCAGGCCGAGCAGCCGGGAGAGCGCCTCGACCGGCCCCGCGGCGGCCTCCGCCTGGCTGCGCACGAGCCCGAGCACCAGTTCGAGCAGCGCCTCGTCGAGCGACTCGGCCCGGTCGGGCGAGAGCCGCAGGTCGCCCGGGGCGCCGCCCGGCAGCTTCAGGTCGAGCAGGGTCAGGGAGATCGCCGGCTCGTCGTCGTCGTCGGCCGCGGTCGGAACGTCGAACTCGAGCTCGATGCCGCCGAGGCCGGCGGCGTCGCCCTCCGCCCCCTCGCCGAAGCGGATCGAGGCCGAGGCCGTCAGCCGGGCGCCGGGCCGGCCGACGAAGATCGGGCTGTCGGGCCGCGGGGCGGCGCCGCGCGCCACGCGGAAGACCGGCGCCTGGAGCTGCCCGGCCGCGTCCGGGTCGGAGCCGACGAGGCGGACGCCGGCGCCGATCGCGACGATCTCCTCGGCGCTCGCGTCGATCACCGCGCAGAGCTCGACCTCCTCCCTGGTCAGGACCGGGAGCCAGACCCGGCCGTCGGCATCGACGCTGCGCCCGGGGTCGCCCAACACCTCGTCGCAGAAGTCGAGCAGCGCCTGCCGCTGCCCGTCATCGGAGAGCACGCCGCCCAGGCGGCTGCCGGGATCGTCGAGCCAGTCGGGCTCGAACTCGCCGTCGCCGTCGACGAGGCCGACGGCGGTCCCGAGCTCGCTGAGCACGCCGAGGTCAGCCACCTCGGGCACTGACCCTCACGCTCCGTTCCGCTCTGCTCGACTCCTGCGGCCCCATCCTGTCCTCCCGGTTCGCCGTCACCGGACTGGGAACCCGCGCCAATCGATACCGTTGCCGCGAACCGCCGAGGCTATCGCCAGCGGCCGAGCCGCGCCGCAGGCGCGGACGGCTATTCGATCGGCGGGCGCCTGTCTGCCCAGGGGCGCTCGGCCTCGAGTTGCGCGGCGAGCGAGAGCAGGGTCGCCTCGTCGCCGGCGCGGCCGACGATCTGCACCGCGAGCGGCATGCCGTCGGCGGCGAAGCCGGCGGGGACCGACATCGCCGGGTTGCCGAGGTGGTTCCAGGGGATGCAGTAGGGGTAGAAGCGACTCATCCCGAGCAGCGTCCAGAGCGCGCCGCGGCCCTCCCAGCGGCGCACCGGCAGCGCCGTGCCGCCCATCACCGGCGTCATCAGCACGTCGCAGGAGTCGAAGATCGCGTTGACCCGGGCGGCGTCGGCCCGCTCGCCGCGACGCGCCCGCTCGAACAGGGCGTCGGGGATCAGGCGGCCGAGCTGCGCCATGTGGCGGGTGCGCCGTTCGAGGCGCTCGGGGTTCGGGACCTTGGCGAGGTCTTCGGCGATCCCCCGCAGGTAGCGCGGCGTCGCATTGTCGCCGATCCCGCCCCAATCGGGGTCCCGGTGGTCGACGTCGTGGCCGAGCGAGCCCAGGGTCTCCGCCATCTCGGCGACCGTTTCCCTGGCGACCGCGTCGACCGTCGCCGGCGCGGCCGCGCGCGGCGCGGCCGTCGACCAGGCGACCCGCAGCTTCCCGGGCGGCGTCGTCGCCGCCTCGACGAAGGGGCGCTCGGGGGGCGCCGGGCCCTCGCCCGAGCGGTCGAGGCTGACGTCCAGCCACAGCGCCGTGTCGCGCACCGAGCGGCTGACGCAGCCGAAGACCGACATGCCGTTCCAGCGCTCGCGGTCGGGCGCAACCGAGATCCGGCCGCGTTGCGGTTTGAGGCCGCAGAGACCGCAGGAGGAGGCCGGGATGCGGATCGAGCCCGCCCCGTCGGAGGCGAGGGCGATCGGGACCAGGCCGGCGGCCACCGCGGCGGCGCTGCCCCCGCTGGAGCCGCCGGGCGTGCGCTGCGGGTTCCAGGGGTTCCTCGTCACGCCGTAGGTCGCCGACTCGGTGAAGCCGCAAATCGCCAGCTCGGGGAGCAGCGTCTTGCCGACCACGATCGCCCCCGCCTCGCGCAGCTTGCGCACCGCCTCGGCGTCCGCCGCGGCCGGCTGCTCGAAGCCGTCGGTGCCGTAGGTCGTCACGTCGCCGGTCACGTCGACCTCGTCCTTGATCGCGACCGGCACGCCGAGCAGCGGCCGCTCCTCGCCGCTCCGCAGCCGCGCCTCCGCCTGCTCGGCCTCGAGCAGCGCCCGCTCCGCGAACACCGCGCGGAAGGAGTTCAGCTGCGGGTCGAGCCGCTCGATCCGGTCGAGGCAGAGCTGCACCAGCTCGCGCGGGGAAACGTCCCCGGCCCGCACCATCTCCGCCTGCCGAGCCGCCCCGGCAAATGCAAGATCGTCGCTCACCGTGCGCAGCCTACCGCCCCGTGGTAGAGGTTTGGCCCGCTATCCGGCACGAAGCTCTACCGCGGTCGGGCCTCGGGGGGCTCGGGGCCGTGCGATCGGTCAACCCCGGATCGAAGGTGAGACCGCGGCCGCGATCAACCACCGCAGGCGAGCTTCCGTCCCGGCCGCGGCGCCGCTGGGACCAGGAGGCCTTTCTGCGCCCTGGTCGGGAAGGGGATCGCCGAGGCGACCGGCGAGCCGTCGGGGGCGATGAGCAGCCAGCGCCCGCTCGGGTCGCGGTCGCGCAGGCGCAGCGGCCGGCCCGGCCTGAGGGTGACGTGTTTGAAGCGCACGGCGATCACCCGTCCCCTGCTCGGGCAGGAGGCGAAGACCGAGACCCGCGTCAGCCGAGCTGCGGAGAGTCGCCACTCGTCGAGGTAGGTCCCGGCCTCGTTACGACGCAGCGCGGGCAGCGAGACCGGCCCGCGCTCGCGCCGCCCGCCCGCCGCTTCGATGCGCACCGCAGCCGTCCCGGGATCCTCGAGGCCGCTGCGCACGTAGGCGGCCAGGGCGCGCTGGTTACAGACGACCATGTAGGTCCCGCTGGTCGTCGGCGCCTCCCAGTCGGCGCACTCGTCCAGGACGTTCTCGAGGTCGCCGGCGCGACGGCGCAGACGCGCGGGCACGCCGGTCCCCTCCTCGACCGTCTCCTCTCCCACCCCGTCGCGGCCGCCGGGGTCGGAAACGCCGCGACACGGCCGCGCCTCGACGCCGCCGAAGCTCTGCTGCCAGAGCGGGCTGCGCGGCGCGTCGGCGATCACGTACTTGATCCGTTCGTAGGCGCCGGCGCCACGGTTGCGGTGGCCGAAGAGCCCCTGCCAGCAACCCCAGCCGACCCGCGAGAGGTCGGTCAGCGGGGTCACCTCGGGCGCCAGGCGCAGCTGGCGCCGTGCCCGGCAGGTCGGGTGGTCGTCGATCAGGCCCTCGACGCCGCTGGGGCGGACCTGGCCGAGGCAATTCTCGTAAGTGGCGTGGCTGCCGCGGGCGGCGTAGATCCGCGGGTGGCCGCCCGGCCTGCGCAGCGCTTCGTCGCTCCAGGGAAAGACGCGCCCCTCGGCGTTGTGGCGAGCCATCCAGACGTAGCGCGGCTCCTCGCTGCGAGCCGAGAGCAGCACCCCGATCGACTCGAAGTCCCCCTCGTGGTAGCCCGCCCCGGCGATCCCGCCGCCGACCGGCTGGTAGTTGAAGGGGTAGAAGAACCAGTACTGGATCGAGATCGCCCCGCCGCGCCGCTCGCGATGGACCAGGTAGTACTCGGTCGCCGTCCCCTCCGGGTCGGCGCTGCCCAGCGCCGAGACCATCTGGTCGTGCTGCTCGCCGACATCGTCGTCGGCGGCCGGGTACTCGAGCGACTCGCCGGCGCCGCCGATCCAGGGGAATTCACCGGGCGAGCCGAGTCGCAGGCAGCCCTCAGCGCCGCCGGCGACCCGGCGGCAGATCGTCGCGCGGCGGTCGCGGATCGAGAACAGGGTCGAGACGGGAACCGGCCAGAAGCCGTCGCGCCGATCGATCACCAGCTCCGGCTGATAGCGGTCGGCGAGGTCGCGCTGCCGGTCCTCCACGACCCGGGGCCGAAGCGGCGGCGCCTGGCAACGGGGCGTGCGCCGGGTGGGGTCCCGATCGCCGCGCTGGTCGAGCAGACCGTCGCGCAGCGCCCGCGCCCGCGCTTCGACCCGGTCGACCGGCTCCAGCGGCCCCAGCGCCCGCGCCTCGATCGCGTCAGCCGCCAGCGGCGAGATCGCGCCCCGCTTTGGGCGGTGGACACCGGCCCGCTCGTCGAGGACCAGGCGGCCGAGCCAGAGCCGGCCGTCGCTTTCGCCGACGTAGACGCCGCAGACGGCCTCGCCGCCGCGCAGAACCGCGGCCACGGGCTGGAGTTCGGGCGAGTCGACTCCGTGCAGGAACGCCGCCGCGCCGCCGAACAGCGGCACCGAGACGAGCACGGCGAGGCCGTAGGGCCCAAACCTGTCCTTGGAGGCCGCGGCCACGGCGTAGCAGAAGAGACCGAGAATCACGGCCGCCGCGACGACGCCCGCGAGCCAGAGCTCGTCGCGGACGAGCAGGATGGCGATGCAGGCGAGAGCGGTCAGGGCCAGCGCGACGCGCGGCATCCGCAGCGCCTCCAGCCGCTCTCCCTCGACGGGGCCGAATCCGACCGCCGGGGCGGCCATCCCGCCGGGGGCCGCGAAGAGGACCGCCGCCGCGAGCAAGGGGGCGAGGACGAGCAGGTTGCGGTCCTCGCCGTCGGCGCTCAGCGCGAAGTAGACCGCGACCGCCAACAGGGGGAGCGGCGCCAGCTTCCACAGGAGCCGCCCCAGCCCGCCGTCGGAACCTGCGGTCGGCATCCCATCCCATGCTTTCAGGCGCGCCCAAAGCGCCTTGGTCACCGGTGTGCGGCCGTCCAGGGCGCGGTGCAGCGTCAGCGCCCGCTCGACGAGGAAGTTGAGCAGCAGCGCCGCGATCGCGACGCCGACGAAGAGCTCCAGCCCCTGGTCAAAGCGGAAGTCCCCGATCATGATCGCGACGAGCACCTCGACCAGGCCGATCGCGACCAGGCCGCGGCGGGTGGCGCGCACCCAGCGGCCCTTGCCGTCGAGCAGCCAGGCGAGGCCCGCGGCGAGCAGCCCGAGCGCGAAGAGAATCGCCAGCGCCGCCGCCCCGGTCGAAACCAGTTCGGCGCTCGACACCTCGCTGATCGCCTGGTCGGCGGGCAGCCGCGCGGACCAGAAGCGCAGCCAGAGGATCGCCCGCCCCGCGAGGCCGGCGACGATCACCATGAATGCGAACAGGATGGCGATGCCGAGCGCGATCAGCAGCAACCTGCCCAGCGTCAGCCCGCCGTCCGTCGCCAGTGACGGGCGCTCGTATCCGGAGCACCCCGGGTCGCCGGGGTCGGGGGGCCAGGTCGGCCGCAGCAACGTCAGCGCCCGGGCGGCGAGGATCAACAGGCCGGCCAGCAGCGGCGCGAGCAGCCAGGAGACGACCAGCCAGCGCCAGGCGGAAGAGGGGTCTTCGGCGAGGACCGCCACCGCGGTCGCGAGCGACGGCGAGACGACGACCCCGGCGCCGATCCCGATCCAGGCCCAGATCGAGCGCCCCTCGTCGGCTGCGGGCGGGGGCTGCGGCGCGGTGAAGTCGAGCAGCTCGGCCAGCGGCAGCGCGACCCGCAGGGCGATAGCGCTGTGGCCGCCCTCGTTCGGATGCAACGTGCCGAGCACGTCGCCCTGGCCGAGCAGGGACTCGCCGAGCCGCCTGACCCAGCGTTTCGTCCCGGCGCAGTAGCCGTGCCGGCGGAAGTCGGCGGCGATGCCGCCGATCGGCATCCACTCGTTGCGCGCCGCGGCCTCGGCGACCCGTGCGTTCAACGGCCGCAGCAACGACTCGTACGCCCATCGCGCCTCCGCCCTGCTGGTGAAACCGACGCTGTGGGAGCAAGGGCGGCCGCGCTCGTCGTGGGTCGGGTCGAAGTACTCGCTGATCAGCACCGGGACGCCCGGCGCGGCCTCGTCCAGCGCCGCGCCGAGGCGGTCGTAACGTCCCGCCAGCGCCGCCAGCCTGCGGCGCACCCGGCGCTCGTTGCCGACGCCGCACTCGCCCGGCGAGCCGCCGCATTCGGCGACGATCGCCGCGAAGCCGACGTCGTTGGCCCCGACGCTGAGCAGCACCGCGCCGACCGGGCGCTCGGCGGCAAGTCTCCCCAGCCGCGCCACCTGCGCCTCGTAGGGCGGGCGACCCGCCTGCGGCGCGACGCCCGCGTAGGGGCCGAGCAGCCCCTTCCCGACCTCGGCGCCCGAACAGGCGAGGCTGACGAAGGCGATCGAGCGATGCCCTTCGACCGCGGCGAGGCGGCGGGCCGCCTGCTCGAAGCCGGCCGCGGAGCTGCGGTGGCAGGGAGGGTCGAGCCAGCGCCCGCGGCCCCGCGGGTTGCCCTCGCCGGAGGCGACCGAGTCGCCGAGCGCGACGATCAGCGTGTCGTCGATCTCGACCGCAGCTCGCTGCTGCCGGTCCCCCGCCAGGACCGCGACCATGTGCGACCCCTCGCCCGCGACGTGGACGACGGCCGCGCAGGGGTCACCGGGTTCGAGCCGGGCCTTCACCGGGCGCCCGTCGACCCGCCAGGCAGCCGCGTCGAGGTCGGCGCAGATCGGCGCCGACGGACGCAGCCGCACGGCGAAGGCGTCGAGCGCCGCCGGCCGCAGCGGGCCCGGCGCGTCGATCCTGCCGTCGCCGTCTGCGTCGCCGCCAAAGCGATCGATCGCCGTCCAGCCCATCTGCGGCGGCGCATCCGACGCGGCGACGGCCGACGCCCCGGCGAGCGCGAGCGCGAGGAGAAAACCGCAGGCGAGTGGTCGGCGCATCTCGCGCCAATCTCCCACATGGCCCAGCCGGGCGCAAGCCCGGCCGCGCTGCGGAGCGCTACTCGCCGGCGAGCAGGAAGCGGGCGCCGGCGGCGCCGGCCTCGAGCGCCGCGCTGATGTCGCGGCTCGGGTCCGAGAGCGCCTGCAGGGCGAAACCGTCGGCGGTGGCGAACAGGTAGGCGACGATCGCCTCGGCGTCGTAACGCAGCTTCAGCACGCCCTCGCGCTGCTTGCGCTCGAGCACCTCGGCGACGTGCGAGCGGGTGCGGTCGAAGAGCTGGCCGACCTCGCGCTGGATCTCCGGGTTGCGCCGCCCGGCGCTGAACAGCTCGTAGAGCAGCAGGAAGAAGGCCGGTTCGTTGTCGATCAGGTCGGTGAGGCTGGCGACCAGGACCTCGAGCACGTCGTCGACGCTCTGCGCGCTCGCCAGCGGCTCGTCGAGCCGGGCGACGCGGATCTCGGAGTCGCGGCGGACGACCTCGACCAGCAGCCGCTCCTTGGTGCCGAAGTAGTAGTGCAGCAGCCCGCGGCTGACGCCGGCCTCGCGGGCGACCTGCTCGAAGGTCGAGCCGGCGGCGCCGCGCTCGGCGACGCTCTCGCGCATCGCGTCGACGATGCGCTGCGCCTTTTCCCCGCTCAGCTCGCGCTCTTTGGCCGCTGCCTCCATACACCCAGTCTAGGGCCAGGGACGGGCGCTCGGGATGAAACCGCGACTACCGGCTAGGAGCCGTTGATGCTCGTCGTGGACGTATATTCAAACTCCTCCTCGGCGCCGAACAGGGCGTCGAGCACGGTCTTGCGCGCGTCCTCGCTGAGCACCAGGGCGATGCCGGCGGCGACGATGCCGACCAGGATCAGGCGGCCGAGGCGGCTCTTCTTGCGCTTCTTCTTGGTGGTGAAGGCCTCGGACGCTTCACGCAGGCTCTCGGCCGCGTTGCGCAGGTCCTTCTGCACCTTCTTGTCGCTGGTCACGGCCTTGACCGCGCCCTTGCCGTTGCCGGTCGCCCGGCCGTAGGCGCCGCGAGCCGCTTCGAAGGCTTCGCGCAGGTTGTCGCGCAGCTCTTCGTCCTCGATCAACCGCTGCACGTACGGGTTTTCGCGGGCGGTCGCGTAGATGTCCGCGGCCTGGTTCGCCTTCGTCTTACTCATGCCATCTCCTCGCTGATGAAGTCTTCGGTCCCGAGTCAGGATAACCCCAAACCGAGGCCGTGGTGCGTGTGGCCAAGCGGATCACGACCGCAGGGAGGGCGACAAGGGGAGCGCACATACAGTGCGTGACCCGCAGGCGCCCGACCGAGGACGCCGAGATGCGCCGCGCCACACGCATCACGGAGGGCCGATGCCGTCGAGCAGGACGCTGTTGGAGCGGAAGCCGAGGTCGGCGCGGCGGATACGGCGCAGGCGCAGCGGCGCCAAGTCGGGGCCGGGCATCGCGTAGCGGCGCACGTAGAGCCGCCCGACCTTCTCGTGGGAGACCTGCCGGAAGCGCGGCCCCAGCATCGCCGCCGGCGCGGGCGGCGCCGGGCCGTCGGAGACGAAGTCGGCTTCGTGGATCGACCAGGCGTGTTCTTCGAGCGGCCGCACCTGGAAGGAGCCGGTCGAGAGGTACCAGCGCAGCGAGCCGGCGCCCAGGGTCCAGAGGACGATCGCGCGCGGCGCCCGCGGCTCGCCGATCCGCTCGGCCACCGCCCGCCAATCGGGCCGCTGCCAGGCGGGCGAGGCGCTGACGAAGACGCCGAAGCCGAGCGAGTAGGCGACGAGGACGAACCCCAAAGCCGTCCCGATGCTTCCGGCGCCACTTTCCCACCCCATGCGTGGGAAAGTGGCGCCGGAACCCCGCAGGGTGACGCCGAGCGCGATGGCGAGGAGCAGCGGGACGAGGGCCGGCAGCAGGTTGCGCGCGAGGACGTAGTCCTTGCTCGGGGCGAGCAGCGCCAGCAGCAGCGGCGCGCCCACCGTGACGGCGGCGAGGGCGAGCATCGTCGCCCCGCCCCGTCGCTCGCGACGGTCCCCGCGCCCGAGCAGCAGCGCCAGCGCGGCCAGCGCCGCGAGCAGCGGGACCACCGCCGGCAGCAGGTTTTCCGGGCGGGCGACGATGTCGCCGGTCTCGCCGATGACGAAGGTCGCCCCGGCCTCCCAGAGCCGGTGGCCGAGGCTGCGGTCGCCGATCCATTCGGCGTGGCCGAGCGACATCTGGTGGACGACCAGCGGCAGCAGGGCGAGGCCGGCCGCGGCCGGGATCCAAACCCCGGCCAGCGCCCGCCGCCCGTATCGCCGCAGCAGCCACGCCGCCTCGAGCGCCAGCGGGAAAACCGCGAAGTAGTGCGTCGCCAGCGCCAGGGCCGAAAACACCCCCCAGAGGATCGAGTCCCTCGGTCGGGCCGGCGTGCGGTCGCTCGTGCGCCCGCAGGGGCTCGTTCGCGGCGGCGCGTCCAGGGCGCGCAGGAAGTAGAGGAGAGCGAGGGCGGTGAGCAGCACGAGCAGGGCGTAGTCGCGCGCCTCCTGCGAGTACCAGAGGAGCATCGGGTTGACCGCGACCAGCGCGGCGGCGGCGATCCCGGCGCGGCGGTCGCACAGCTCGGCGCCGAGCAGGTAGGCGACCGGCACGGTCGCCACGCCGGCGACGGCGGAGAGCGAGCGCAGGCCGACCTCGCCGGTCCCGGCCACCTGTGTCCACAGCCAGGCGAGCGCGTAGTAGAGCGGCGGCGCCGACTCGCTGAAGCCGACCGCTTCCATCGCGTGCACGAAGTCGCCGCGCAGGACGCGGCTGGCGGTGACGACCTCGTCGTGGTGGTAGGACTGCGCCCCCAGCGTGGCGAAGCGCAGCGCGGCGGCGCCGAGCGTCAGGCCGGCGACGATCCAGAAGGCGCTGGACCTACGCGAGCGCCGCGTCGATCGCCCGGGCGACCTCGTCCACGTAGACGAACTCGAGCGCGCTGCGCTCGTGCTCGGGGATCTCGGCGACGTCGCCCTCATTGCGCTCCGGCACGATGACTCGTTTGATCCCGGCGCGCTGCGCCGCCAGCGACTTCTCCTTCACCCCGCCGATCGGCAGCACCTGCCCGGTCAGCGTCACCTCGCCGGTCATCGCGACGTCGTTGCGCACCGGCCGGCCGGAGACCAGCGAGGCCAGCGCGACGGTCATCGCCACGCCGGCCGAGGGACCGTCCTTGGGCACCGCGCCGGCGGGCACGTGGATGTGGATGTCGCGCTCGGCGAACCAGTCCTCGGCCAGCTCCGGCGCCAGCTCGCGCCAGTGGCCGCGCACGTAGGAGAGCGCCGCCTGCGCCGACTCTTTCATCACGTCGCCGAGCTGGCCGGTGATCGCCAGCTTGCCCGAGCCCGGCATCGCGGTCGCCTCGATGAACAGCACGTCGCCGCCGGTCGGCGTCCAGGCGAGTCCGGTGGCCACCCCGGGGTCCTTGGTGCGCCGCCGCTGCTCGGCGAAGACGCGCCGCCGGCCGAGCAGCTCGCGCGCCTTCTTCGCCGAGACCGAGACCTTGCGCTTCTGCCTGCCCTCGGCGACGTCCCGCGCCACCTTGCGGCACACCGTGCCGATCTGCCGCTCGAGGTTGCGCACGCCGGCCTCGCGCGTGTACTCCTCGACGATCGCGGTCAGCGCCGGATCGGCGAAGGCGATCTGCGCGGGCTTCAGCCCGTTGGCCTCGATCTGGCGCGGCGCCAGGTAGCGGCGCGCGATGTGGCGCTTCTCCTCCAGGGTGTAGCCGGCCAGCTCGATCGTCTCCATCCGGTCCTGCAGCGGCCCGGGCACCGTGTCGAGCACGTTGGCGGTGGCGATGAACATCACCTCGGAGAGGTCGAACTCGAGGTCGAGGTAGTGGTCGCGGAAGCTGTCGTTCTGCGCCGGGTCGAGCACCTCGAGCATCGCCGAGGAGGGGTCGCCGCGGAAGTCGGCGCCCATCTTGTCGATCTCGTCGATCATGAACACGGGGTTGCGCGAGCCGGCGTCGCGCAGGGCGCGCACGATCGTCCCCGGCATCGCGCCGATGTAGGTGCGGCGGTGGCCCCGGATCTCGGCCTCGTCGCGCACGCCGCCGACCGAGATGCGCTCGAACTCGCGGCCCAGCGCCCGGGCGATCGAGCGCCCGAGGCTGGTCTTGCCGACCCCGGGCGGGCCGACGAAGCAGAGGATCGGGCCGGGCGAGTCGGGCTTCAGCTTGCGCACCGCCAGGTACTCGAGGATCCGGTCCTTGACCTTCTCCAGGTCGTAGTGGTCGGCGTCGAGGACCTCGCGCGCGTGGCCGATGTCGAGGTCGTCCTCGGTCTGCTTGGACCAGGGCAGCTCGACCAGCCACTCGAGGTAGGTGCGGATCACGCCGTGCTCGGCCGCCGCGGGCGGCAGTTTCTCCAGCCGCGAGAGCTCGCGCTCGGCCGCTTTCAGGGCGTGCTCGGGAAGGTCCGCCCCCTCGACCCGCTCGCGCAGCTCGTTGACCTCGGCCTGCTGCTCGTCGCCCTCCCCCAGCTCGTCCTGGATCGCTTTCAGCTGCTGGCGCAGGAAGAACTCGCGCTGCCCTTTGTCGACTTCGGACTGGACCTGCGACTGGATCTGGCTGCCGAGCTGGACGACCTCGAGCTCGCGGGCGAGGATCTGGGAGAGCATGCGCAGCCGGGCGCCGATGTCGAGCTCCTCCAGCAGCTCCTGCTTTTCGGCGGTCGAGATCCGCAGGGCGCCGGCGATCAGGTAGCCGAGCGCCGCCGGGTCCTCGATGTTGGCGACCGCCATCTGCAGCTCCTCGGGCAGGTAGGGGATGTGCTCGACGATCTCGGTGAAGGTGCGCTGGACGTTGCGGGTCAGCGCCTCCAGCTCGGGGCCCTCCTCGACCTCGTCGGGCAGCTCGGCGATCCGCGCCACCAGGTAGGGCTCCGCGGCGACATAGGGGCCGAGCCTCACCCGCTGCGTGCCCTGGACGAGGATGCGCAGGCTGCCGTCGGGCACTTTCAGCATCCGGGCGACGATGCCGACGACGCCGACGTCGTAGAGGCCGTCCGGCCCGGGCTCCTCGTCCTCGGGGTCGCGCGCCGCGACCATCGCCAGCATGCGGTTGGCGCCGAGCACGTCGTCGACCAGCTGGATCGAGCGCTCCTGGCCGACGGCGAGCGGGGTCAGCGTCTCGGGGTAGGTGACGGTCTCGCGCAGCGGCAGGACCGGCAGCGCGTCGGGCAGCGGCTGGTTGGCGCGGATCGCGTCCTCGGCGTCGAACGGCGCCTCGACCACCTCGAGCGCCGGATGGCCGTCCGCCGGATGGCCCTCCATCACCGGCGCCCTATCGGCACGCGGCGCGTCGTCTGCGCCGGGTCCTTCAGCGGCAGCTCGACCCGCAGGATGCCGTCGTCGTAGGTCGCCTTGGCCCGGTCGGCGTCGACGTCGACCTGCAGCTCGACGATCCGCCGGAACGGCCCCGAGGGGATCTCCACCTGCTGGTAGACGCGCCCCTCGGTCTCCTGCAGCGGCCGTTCCCCGACGATCGCCAGCTGCCGCCCGCTGACCTCGATCCCGACCTGCTCCAGGTCGACACCGGCGAGGTCGACCTTCACGACAGCCCGCTGCGGTTCCCCGCAGTAGTAGACGTCCACATTTGGCGAAAACCCCGAGCTCCGCCGGCTCACGTAGGTCGTCCTCCCCCAGGCCCCGCCAAGCATCTGATCCATCTCCCGCCTCATGCGAGCGAAATTTGCGAATACGTCCCGTTCAGGCATGACGCAAAACATAGCCGTCACCGCATTGCTCCCGCCGCTTGCGTGGGACCTGGAACCCGCCGGCGCAAGAGCTATGCGTGGCTGGGTTGACTTGCCCACCTGGGTGGCCGCATCAGGAGGACCGGCTGGCGGGGCGGGACGAGGCCCTCCGGCCGGTTCTCGCGGAAGGTCGCGCAGGGCTCCTCCTCCTGCAACGCGCAGAGCATGTTCCTGCGGAAGTAGCAGTCGTCGCAGGTCGGGGCTTTGGGCTTGCGCGGCACGGCGGACATCTTGCCAATCGCGTGACGCATCCGCGAGCCCCGATTCCGCAAATCGCAACATTCCTGACACAGAGTCGTCACATCTTCCCCGCGTCTTGCGGCAGACAGCTGCCAAGGCCGTCGCCGCCGCTACCATTGGACGCGAATGGAGGCTCACAAGGCACGCACCGAGAAGCTCTCGTCCTCCCCGCAGCTGTTCGAGAGCGAGTTCCTCAACTTCTTCTCGCGGGTGCACCCGGCGATCCCGGCGATCCTCTTCCTGCCCGTGATCGTCGCCATGGAGTGGCTCGGCGCCGACCGCGGCCAGGCCGCCTGGGAGCTCGCCCTGCTGAGCCTCGGCGGCGTCGCGATCTGGACGCTGACCGAGTACCTGCTGCACCGGCTGGTCTTCCACTGGGAGCCCGACAACGCCTTCGGCCGGCGGATGCACTTCATCATCCACGGCATCCACCACGACCACCCCAACGACAAGCTGCGGCTGGTCATGCCCCCGGCGGTCTCGATCCCCCTGGCGGCGCTCTTCTTCCTCGCCTTCACGGCGATCTTCGGGACCCCCACCGCCTACCCGCTCTTCGGCGGCTTCATCGCCGGCTACCTGTTCTACGACTACACGCACTACTACGTGCACCACTTCGTCCCCAAGTCGGACTTCGGCAAGCAGCTGCGCGAGCAGCACATGCGCCACCACTTCCAGGACCACCGCTACGGCTTCGGCGTCTCCTCGCCGCTCTGGGACGTGGTCTTCAGGACCCTGCCGCGGAAGCGCCGTTCCGGTGAGCGTTCACACGGTAAGCGCACGACCTGACAGTCCGGAGCTTCGTGTTCCCATCCCATTAGTCAGCGTGACATCGGCCAATCCGGCCGGCGCCCCTTCCTTACTGACACTTCCGATACCACACTCCGCCGCCACTGTGCAACACTGCCGTACGCAATAGCTTGCTTACCCAGTACCCGGCGCGTGCAGCGAGCCGGGCGAAAGGAAAGAGATGCCAAGCACCACTCACGTACTCGACGAGGCTCGCGACCTGGTCAAGAAGCGCCTTGCCGAGCTGGACGACGAGCGCAAGCGGCTCGAGCGCGCCCTCGCCGAGCTGGGCGGCAAAGTCACCGGACGTGGCGGCAGCCGCGGACCGGGCCGCCCACGTGGCTCGGGCGCCAAGGGCGGAGGGGCGAAAAAACGCCGGCGCCGCAAAGGCACCCGTGCCGACCAGGCCGTCAAACTGGTCGAGGGAAGCCCCGGGATCAGCGCCTCGGACATCGCCAAGCAGATGAAGATCAAGCCCAACTACCTCTACCGCGTTCTCGGCGACCTGGAGAAAGAGGGTCGGGTGAAGAAGAAAGGGCGCCAGTACTACCCCGCCAAATAGCTTTATCGGAGGGCGGCCCCTGCAGGGGCCGCCCTTACAGCAAGCCCAGGTCGCTGACCGCCTGGCGCTCTTCCCTCAACTCCGTGATGGAAGCTTCTATGCGGGGCTTCGAGAAGTCGGGGATGTCCAGGCCCTCGACGACCTTCCACTCGCCGTTCGAGCAGCTGCAGGGATGGCCGGCGACGACGCCCTCCTCGATCCCGTAGGAGCCGGTCGACGGAACCCCCATCGAGACCCACTCGCCCTCGCGGGTGCCGAGCACCCAGTCGCGCACGTGGTCGATCGCCGCGTTGGCCGCCGAGGCGGCGCTGGAGGCGCCGCGGGCGTCGATGATCTCGGCGCCGCGTTTCGCCACCCGCGGGATGAACTCCTCGGCGATCCACGCCTCGTCGTCGACCGCGGCCCAGGCGCTCGCCCCGTCGACCCGGGCGTTGACCAGGTCCGGGTACTGCGTGGTCGAGTGGTTTCCCCACACCGTCATGTTGGTGACGCTGTCGACCGGTCTGCCGAGCCTGTTCGCCAGCTGGGCGGTCGCCCGGTTGTGGTCGAGCCGCATCATCGCGGTGAAGCGCTCGCTGGGCACGCCGTCCGCGTTGGAGAGCGCGATCAGGCAGTTGGTGTTGGCCGGGTTGCCGACGACCAGCACGCGCACGTCGCCGGCGGCGCCGGCGGCGATCGCTTCGCCCTGCGGCTTGAAGATGCCGCCGTTCGCCTCGAGCAGGTCGGCGCGCTCCATGCCGGGCCCGCGCGGCCGGGCGCCGACCAGGAGGCCGACGTTGCAGCCCTCGAAGGCGGGGCCCGGCTGGTCGAAGATGTCGATCTTGCGCAGCAACGGGAAGGCGCAGTCGTCGAGCTCCATCGCCGTGCCCTCGGCCGGCTTGACCGCATCGGGGATCTCCAGCAGGCTGAGCTCGACCGGCGTCTCGGGGCCGAGCATCTGGCCGCTGGCGATGCGGAAGAGCAGCGCGTAGCCGATCTGGCCGGCGGCGCCGGTGACGGTGACTTTGACGGGGGTGCTCACGTGGTTGCCTCCTGAAGTCTGGTTTTGATCGCGTCGAGGAACTCCTGGGTGGTCAGGTGCTGCTGCTCGGGTCCGACGAGCAGCGCGAGGTCTTTGGTCATCTTGCCGCTCTCGACCGTCTCGATGCATACCTGCTCGAGCGTCGCCGCGAAGCGTGACACCTCCGGCGTCTCGTCGATCCGGCCGCGGGCGGCGAGACCCCTGGTCCAGGCGAAGATCGAGGCGATCGGGTTGGTCGAGGTCGGTTCGCCGGCCTGGTGGCGGCGGTAGTGACGGGTGACCGTGCCGTGCGCCGCCTCGGCCTCGACCGTCCGGCCGTCGGGGCTCATCAGCACGCTGGTCATCAGCCCGAGCGAGCCGAACCCCTGGGCGACGGTGTCCGACTGCACGTCGCCGTCGTAGTTCTTGCAGGCCCAGACGTAGCCGCCTTCCCACTTCAGCGCCGCCGCGACCATGTCGTCGATCAGCCGGTGTTCGTAGGCGATCCCCTTCGCCTCGAACTCGGATCTGAACTCGTTCTCGTAGACCTCGGCGAAGAGGTCCTTGAAGCGGCCGTCGTAGCGCTTCAGGATCGTGTTCTTGGTCGAGAGGTAGACCGGGTAGCCGCGGTCGAGCCCGTAGCGCATCGAGGCGCGGGCGAAGTCGCGGATCGAGTCGTCGAGGTTGTACATCGCCATCGCGATGCCCGGGCCCGGGAAGTCGTACACGTCGAGCTCGACCGGCTCGCCGCCGTCCTTCGGCGTGTAGGTCAGGGTCAGCGTCCCCTCGCCGGGGACGACCATGTCGGTCGCCCGGTACTGGTCGCCGAAGGCGTGGCGGCCGATCACGATCGGCTTCGTCCAGCCCGGCACGAGGCGCGGGATGTTCGAGATCACGATCGGCTCGCGGAAGATCACGCCGCCGAGGATGTTGCGAATCGTTCCGTTGGGCGAGCGGTACATCTGCTTCAGGCCGAACTCCTCGACCCGCGCCTCGTCGGGCGTGATCGTCGCGCACTTCACCCCCACCCCGTGCCGCTTGATCGCTTCCGCCGCTTCGACCGTGATCCGGTCCTCCGTCGCGTCGCGGCTCTCGATCCCGAGGTCGAAGTGGACCAGCTCGAGGTCGAGGTAGGGGAGGACCAGCTGCTCCTTGATGAACGACCAGATGATCCGGGTCATCTCGTCGCCGTCGAGCTCGACCACGGGGTTCTTGACTGGGATCTTCCGAGGCATCGGCGCGGCGATGCTATCGATGCCGTGGCACAATCAGAGGCATGGCCACCGCCCAGCGCACGACTCCCCAGACGCACGAGGTCTTCAACCAGGCGACGCCGCTGGAGGACTACAACTCCTTCGACGCCGACCGCGTCCTGCAGGAGGCGCTGGCGCGCGAGGGCGGCGGCTGGGCGGAGGGCAAAGCGCGCGAGCTGGGGGCGATAACCGGCTCGGCGCAGACGATCCGCTGGGGCTTCGAGGCGAACGAGCGCAAGCCGGAGCTGCGCACCCACGACCGCTACGGCCACCGGATCGACGAGGTCGAGTTCGACAGCTCCTGGCACGAACTGATGCGGATCGGGGTCGGCCACGGGCTGCACGCGCTGCCCTGGCGCGAGCCCGGCCCCGGCGCCCACGTCGCCCGCGCGGCTATGTTCGTCCTGCTGATGCAGGCCGAGGCCGGCGTCGGCTGCCCGATCTCGATGACCTACTCGGCGATCCCGGCGCTGCGCAAGCAGCCCGAGCTGGCCGAGGAGTGGGAGCCGCGCTTCCTCTCGCTCGACTACGACGAGCGCTCGCTGCCGGCGGAGCGCAAGAGCGGCGCCCTCTGCGGCATGGCGATGACCGAGAAGCAGGGCGGCTCCGACGTGCGGGCGAACACCACCACCGCCACCCCGCTGAACGGCGGCGGTCCCGGCGCGGAGTACGAGCTGGTCGGCCACAAGTGGTTCTGCTCGGCGCCGATGTGCGACGCCTTCCTCGTCCTCGCGCAGACCGACTCCGGCCTCTCCTGCTTCCTGATGCCGCGCCGCACGCCCGACGGCGAGCTCAACCGATTCCAGATCCAGCGGCTCAAGGACAAGCTCGGCAACCGCTCCAACGCCTCCAGCGAGCTCGAGTTCCGCGGCGCCTGGGCGCGCATGGTCGGCGAGGAGGGCCGCGGCGTGCCGACGATCATCGAGATGGTCAACCACACGCGGCTCGACTGCACGATCGGCTCGGCCACGGGGATGCGGGCCGGGGTGGCGCAGGCGCTCAACCACGTCTCGCAGCGCGCCGCCTTCGGCAACGAGCTGATCGAGCAGCCGCTGATGCGCAACGTGCTCGCCGACCTCTGCGTCGAGTCCGAGGCGGCGACGATCTCGGCGATGCGCCTCGCCCGCTCCTACGACGAGGTGGCGGCGGGCGACGAAGGGGCGCGCGAATTCCGCCGCCTCGCCAACGCCGTGCTCAAGTACTGGACCTCGAAGCGCGCCCCTTGGCACGCGGTCGAGTGCCTCGAGTGCCTCGGCGGCAACGGCTACGTCGAGGAGTCGGGGATGCCGCGCCTCTACCGCGAGGCGCCGCTGTCCTCGATCTGGGAGGGCTCGGGCAACGTGCAGTGCCTCGACGTGCTGCGGGCGATGGTCAAGGACCCGGCCTCGGTGGAGGCGTTCTTCGCCGAGGTGATGGAGGGCGCCGGCGCCGAACCGAAGCTCGACGCCTACGTCTCCGCGCTGCGGGCCGAGATCCCCGGCGATATCGAGACGATCGAGTCCCGCGCCCGCCGGATCGTCGAGCGCATGGCCCTCGCCCTGCAGGCCTCGCTGCTCGTCCGCTACGGCGACCCGGCGGTCGCCGACGCCTTCTGCGCCTCGCGCCTCTCGGGCGACTGGGGCAACGCCTTCGGCACCCTGCCGGCCGGCACGGGCTTCAGCTCGATCATCGAGCGGCACATGCCCCTCTCCTGAGGGTGCGCGGCCAAGCAGATCAATGACGCTGGTCGCGTGGCGTGCTCTGCACGCGAGCGACCGAGGACGCCGATATGCGCCGCGCCGCGCGCCCTCAGGAGGCCGCGTCGCGCAGCGCTCGCCCCACCTGCTCGGCGGTGATCACGCCGCTCAGCCTGCCGTCGGCGTCGACGACGAAGACGGCGCCGAAGCGGCGCAGCGAGCGGTTGGCGAGCAGGGTGTCGAGCGGGGCGTCGTCGCGCACCTGGAAGGTGCCGTCGTCGCGCTCGAGCAGATCGGCGACGAGCGAGGTGGCGCGGGAGGTCTCCGGGACCTCGTCGGCTCTGTCGCGCACGACGAGGCCGAGGAACCGGTGCGCCGCGTCGACCACGGGGAACCAGGGCCAGCGGTAGCGCAGGAAGTACTCGTCGAGCGCCTGCTCGACCGTCAGCTCGTCGGAGATCGTCACCGGTTCGCGGTCCATGACGTCGGAGACCTGGAGCTCGCTGATACCGCTGGAGATCGCCGTCTGCGCGGTCGCGGCGCGGGCCGAGCCGTTGACGACGAAGCCGATCAGGGCGAGCCAGACGCCGCCGAAGACGTAGCCGTCGAAGGCGAGCACGATGCCGGCGCCGATGAACAGGTAGCCGAAGACGCGGCCGAGGTTGGCGGCGAAGCGGGTCGCCGAGGCGCGGTTGCCGGTGCGCCACCAGGCGATCGCCCTGACGATGCGGCCGCCGTCCATCGGGAAGGCCGGCAGCAGGTTGAAGACGAGGACGAGGAAGTTGATCATCGCCAGCCAGGCGACCATCGCCAGCACGCCCGAGGTCGAGGCGCTGCTCTCGACCAGGGCGGCCTGGCTGAAGTCGTGCCAGCCGGCGGCGCCGACCCCGATCGCCGCCAACCCGGCGACCAGCGCGAGGGTGACCAGCGGGCCGGCGACCGCAACCTGGAATTCGGTCCGCGGCGAGTCCGATTCGCGGCTCATCCGCGCCATTCCGCCGAAGATCCAGAGCTGGATGCTGGAGATGCCGATCCCGTTGCGGATCGCGACGAAGGCGTGGCCGAGCTCGTGCAGGACGATCGAGCCGAAGAAGCCGACGGCGCTCGCCAGCGCCAGCAGGAACGGCGTGGTCGAGGAACTCCCCTCCCCCAGCAGGTCGCCGTAGAACTGCGAGAGCCAGAAGATGACGAGGAAGAGGACGAAGAACCAGGACCAGTCGACGGCGATGCGGATGCCGCGCACGTGGAAGAGGGTTATCGGCTTGCCGCCGAGCATGGGTCAATGGTAAGCGGCTAGGGTCGCGAAGCGATGGTGGACCGGCTGCGAACCTGGCTGGAGGAGCTGGAGCGGATCGAGCGGCCCTCGGCCTCGGAGGGCGAGAGACGGGCGGCGGAGTGGCTGGTCGAGCGGTTCCGCGAGCTCGGGGCCAAGGCGCGGATCGAGGCCGGGCCGGCGCACGGCACCTACTGGTGGCCGCTCGGCGTCGGCGCGGCGCTCGGCGCCCTGGGCGGGGTGCTCGGCCTGCGCGGACGGCGCCTGGCGGGCGGCGCGATCGCCGGCGCCGCGGCGGCCGGGATGGCGACCGACTTCCCGCCCGGCAAGCGGCTGATCCGCCGCCTGCTCCCCCGCCGCACCACCTACAACGTGGTCTGCGAACTCGGCCCCGCGGACGCGGAGCGGACGGTCGTGCTGATCGCCCACCACGACGCCGCCCACTCCGGCCTCGTCTTCCACCCGCAGCTCCCCCAGATCGCCGACCGCCTGGGGCTGATCGAGCCCAACGACACCAGCCCGCCGCTGATGGCGCCGGTGATGGCCGGTCCGGCGCTGTCGGCGCTCGGCGCGCTCAGCGGCCGCCGCCTGCTCTCCAGGCTCGGCGTCCTCTTCGGGCTCGGGGCCGCCGCGGCGATGGCCGAGATCGGCGCCCGCGACGCCGTCCCCGGCGCCAACGACAACGGCACCGCGGTGGTCGCGCTGCTGGCGCTGGCCGAACGGCTGCTCGCCGAGCCGCCGCAGAAGACCCGCGTGGTCCTGCTCTCGGCCGGCTCGGAGGAGTCGTTCAGCGAGGGGATCAAGGCGTTCGGCGAGCGCCACTTCGACGAGCTTCCCCGCGAGAGCACCTTCTTCCTCTGCCTGGAGACGCTCGGCTCGCCGCACCTGCTCGTCCTGCGCGGCGAGGGATTCCTCAGGATGCGCGAGTACCCGCAGAAGGCGCTCGCGCTGATGGACGGCCTGGCCGAGGAGCTGGGGATCCAGCTCTTCCCCAACCTGCGCCTGCGCAACGGCACCGACGGGCTCGAGCCGCTCGCGGCGGGCTACGAGACCGCGGTGCTGGCGAGCTGCACCGACCTCAAGCAGCCCGCCAACTACCACTGGTGGCACGACCTGGCCGAGAACGTCGACTTCGACACGCTCGCCGACGGCGTCCGCCTCAGCGAGGCCGCAGTCCGCCGCCTCGACACCGAGTGGCTGTAGCTGGGGGCCGACGGGCCGAAAAGTCCGCCCAGGGCGGACTTTTCGGCCCGTCGGCGCGAGAGCGGAAATCCGACCGCGAGGTCGGATTTCCGCTCTATAGAGTCCGCGCCCGTGCCTACGCATGACGTACTGGTGATCGGCGCCGGCCTCGCAGGGCAGCGCGCCGCATTGGCCGCCGCCGAGCAGGGCGTGTCGGTCGGGATCCTCTCCAAGGTCCACCCCGTGCGCTCGCACTCCAACGCCGCCCAGGGCGGGATCAACGCGGCGCTCAACCCGGAGGACTCCTGGGAGTCGCACGCCTACGACACGGTCAAGGGCTCCGACTACCTGGGCGACCAGGACGCGATCTCGATCATGTGCGAGGAGGCGCCGGAGGAGATCCTGCACCTCGAGCACCTCGGCGTCACCTTCCACCGCAACGAGCAGGGCAAGCTCGGCACCCGCGCCTTCGGCGGCGCCTCCGCCGCCCGCACCTACTACGTCGCCGACATCACCGGCCAGGCGATCATGCACGTGCTCTACGAGCAGCTGATGAAGCACTCCGAGACGGTCGCCCGCTACGAGGAGTGGTTCTGCACGGCGCTGGCACTCGACGAGAACGGCGAGTGCTGCGGCGTCGTCACCCGCAACGTCGCTGACGGCGAGATGCAGCTCTTCTCCGCCAAGTCGGTGATCCTCGCCACCGGCGGCAACGGCCAGGTCTGGAAGCCGACCACGAACGCGCTGATCTGCACCGGCGACGGGATCGCGATGGCCTACCGGGCCGGCGCCAAGCTGATGGACATGGAGATGATCCAGTACCACCCGACGACGCTGGCGGGCAAGGGCTTCCTGATCACCGAGGGCGCCCGCGGCGAGGGCGCGCACCTGCTCAACGCGAAGGGCGAGCGCTTCATGGAGCGCTACGCGCCGAACAAGATGGAGCTCGCCTCGCGCGACGTCGTCAGCCGCGCCGAGCAGACCGAGATCGAAGAGGGCCGCGGCTTCCCCGACGGCACCGTCGCGCTCGACATCACCGTCGTGCCGAAGAAGCGGATCCACGAGGCGCTGCGCGAGATCGTCCTCGTCGGCAAGGACTTCGCCGGGGTCGACATCACCCGCGAGCCGATCCGGATCAAGCCGGGCAACCACTACACGATGGGCGGCGTCAAGACCGACGTCGACGGGCGCACCGACGTGCCCGGGCTCTACGCCGCCGGCGAGGCGGCCTGCGTCTCGGTGCACGGCGGCAACCGGCTCGGCGCCAACTCGCTGCTCGACACGCTGATCTTCGGCCGCCGCTCCGGAGCCGACGCCGCCGCCCGCGCCAAGCGCACCGAGGGCGCCCGCCCCAGCCAGCGCGTGCTCGAGGCCGAGCAGGAGGCGATCGCGGCGATCGCCGGGCGCGAGAAGGGCTCCGGCCGGCGCGTCTCGGAGATCAAGCTCGAGCTGGGCGAAACGATGGACAAGCACGTCGCCGTGTTCCGCGACGAGGCCGGCATCCAGCAGGCGCTGGAGACCGTGCGCCGGCTGAAGGAGGAGGCGCAGTCCGCCTACATCGACGACAAGGGCAGCATCTTCAACCAGGACATGCTGGCGGCGATCGAGCTCGGATACATGCTCGAGTGCGCCGAGTGTTCCTGCGTCGCCGCTCTGGAGCGCAGGGAGAGCCGCGGCGCGCAGTACAGGACCGACTTCCCGGAGCGCAACGACGAGGAGTGGCTCAAGCACATCGACCTCCAGCAGGGGGACGAGGGGCCGGAGATCTCATACTCAGAGGTGACGATCACCCAGTGGGAACCCGAAGAGAGGAAGTACTGAGCCGATGGCCGAGTACACGCTGAAAGTCCGCCGCTACCAGCCGGAGACGAGCGAGGGCCCCTACTGGGAGGAGTTCAAGGTCGAGTTGGATCCGTCCCTCTCTGTTCTCGATGGCCTGCTTCAAGCCAAAGATCGGGACGATGGCTCGCTTTCCGTGCGCTGCTCGTGCAGGGCGGCCATTTGCGGTTCATGCGGGATGAAGATCAACGGGCAATCCGGCCTCGGCTGCAAGACGCAGATCGGCGAGGCCCAGGCGATGGCCGACAAGTTCACCGGTCCCTCGCCCGACAGCGCCACGCCCGGACGCGGGAGCGAGGGCGGGTCCATATCTGATTCTCCCGCCCTCACGGGAGCAGAGGACGTGGCGCCAATCGTTGTCGAGCCGATGGGGAATATGCCGGTCATAAAGGACCTGATCACCGACATGGAGTCGACGCACTGGGAGAAGATCAGGCGCGTCACCCCGTGGCTGCTGCCGCACGGCGAGGCGCCGGAGCGCGAGTACGTGGTCGAGCCCGAGTCGATGATCGACATCACGCAGTCGATGGCCTGCATCCAGTGCGGCGCCTGCGTCTCCTCCTGCCTCTCGATGGAGGCCGACCCGGACTTCGTCGGCCCGGCGGCGCTCGCCAAGGCCTACCGCTTCGTCGGCGACCCGCGCGACGCCGAGACCAAGGAGCGCCTGCACGACCTGGCCGAGGACCCGCACGGGATCTACGACTGCACCCACTGCTTCAGCTGCATCGACGCCTGCCCCAAGGGGGTCGCGCCGATGGACCAGATCATGCGCCTGCGCCGCAAAGCCGGCGAGGAGGGCATCGAGGACCCCAACAGCGGCCACCACCACGAGCTCGCCTTCGCCCAGATCATCGAGAAGAAGGGCACGCTCGACGAGGCCACCCTGCCAAAAGAGTCCGTCGCGTACGGAATCAAGGGCAAGCTGAAACCCAGCAAGCGAACGATCAAAGAAACGCTCGCTGCGATGCCGACGATCTTCCGCACGATCAGGACCGGCAAGGTGCGCAGCAAGTGGCTGCAGCTACTGTTCCCCGGCCTTCATCACAAGCTCCCCGGCGGCGCCCAGGACGAGGTCAAGGCGATCTACCGCCACGCCGAGGAGCACCGCGAGGAATTCAACATCTACATCTCCGGCGCCGACGACGTCGAGCCCGAGCCGGACGAGAACGAAACCGAGGAGGCCACCGCATGAAGCTCGCCTACTGGCCCGGCTGCGTCTCGCGCGGCTTCACCACCGAGCTGCACGGCTCGATGGCGTTCACCGCCGGGAAGCTGGGGATCGAGCTGGTCGAACTCGACCGCGCCAACTGCTGCGGCGCCGGCGTGATCGCCGAGCACAACCAGGAGCTCGCCGACACGCTCAACGCCCGCACCTTCGCGCTGGCCCAGCAGACCGGGCTGGCGATGATGAACATCTGCTCGACCTGCCAGGGCGCCCAGTCGGAGTGCCAGCAGCGACTCGACGCCGACTCCGCCTACCGCGCCCACGTCAACGAGGCGCTCTCCGGCCAGGGGCTCGAATACGTCAAGGGCAAGGACGGCTTCGAGAACAAGAACTTCCTCTGGGTCCTGGTCGAGGACTACGGGCTCGACCGGCTGGCGGAGAAGGTCGTGCGGCCGCTCTCCGGGCTGCGCGTCGGCCCCTTCTACGGCTGCTACGTCGTCCGGCCGAAGGACCGGCTCGGGTACGAGCAGCACCCCGACCGCGACATCTACCTGGAGCAGGTGATCGAGGCGCTGGGCGGCGAGGTCGTCGAGTACGACGGCGCCCGCAAGTGCTGCGGCTTCCCGGTGATCACGATGAACCGCGAGACCTCCCTGCGCCAGGCCGGCACCCACGTCGGCGACGCGATCGACGCCGGCGCCGACTGCCTGGTCACCCCCTGCCCGCTCTGCCACCTGAACCTCGACATGCAGCAGCCGGAGGCGGCGAAGATCGTCAACCGCGACCTCGGCCTCGCCGTCCTGCACCTGCCGCAGCTCGTCGGCCTGGCGCTCGGCGGAGAGCCGAAGCAGCTCGGGATGGGCAAGCACATCGCCTCGACCGGGTGGGTCGAGGAGCGGCTGACCGGCGCCGCCGCTCCGGCCTGAGGCAGGCGGCTTGGGGGCGGGCTCGCTCGCTCTGCCGGTAGCCGCCGCCACCGGCACGTCGAAGATCCTCTTCGACCTCTTCCTCGTCCTGCTCGCCGCGAAGCTCGGCGACGAGATCTTCAAGCGCATCGGCCAGCCGGCGATCGTCGGCGAGATCCTCGCCGGGGTGGCGATCGGCCCCTCGCTGCTGGGCTTCGTGTCGCCAGGTGAGGTGCTGGAAGTGTTCGCCGAGCTGGGGGTGATCTTCCTGCTCTTCTGGGTCGGCCTGGAGACGCGGGTCTCGGAGATGCGGGCGGTCGGCCGCACGGCGCTCTCGGTCGGGACGATCGGCGTGGCGCTCCCCTTCGCCGGCGGCGTGGCGCTGGCCCTGGCGCTCGGCGAAGAGACGGGGACGGCGCTGTTCCTCGGCGCGGCGCTCTCGGCAACCAGCGTCGGGATCACCTCGGCCGTGCTGATCGAGCTGGGGATGATCCGCACGCGGGCCGCCCGCACGCTGCTCGGCGCCGCGATCGTCGACGACATCCTCGCCCTGATCCTCGTCGCGATCGCCACCGGCGTCGCCGCCGAGGGCGGCCTCGACGCGACCGAGCTGCTGGTCGTGATCGGCCTCGCGGTCGGCTTCGTCGTCTTCTTCGCCTTCGGCGGCACGCGCCTGATGGCGAGCAGGCCGCGGGTGCTGCAGCAGCCGCGCTTCTCCGAGTCGCCGCTGCTGCCCGCGGTGATCCTCTGCCTCGGGCTCGCCGCGTTCGCCGCCCAGATCGGCCTGGCGGCGATCATCGGCGCCTTCCTCGCCGGCCTGATGGTCGCCGAGACCAAGGAGCAGCACCCGATCGAGGACGAGGTGGCGCCGCTCTACGCCTTCTTCCCACCCTTCTTCTTCGCCCTGATCGGCATCCAGCTCGACCTCGGCGCGCTGCTCGACGGCGAGACCCTCGCCCTGCTCGCCGGGGTGACCGCGCTGGCGGCGCTGAGCAAGCTCGCCGGCGCCTGGATCGGGGCGAGCGGGATGGCGCCGCGCGAGAAGCGGATCGTCTCGGTCGGCATGATCCCCCGCGGCGAGGTCGGGATCATCGTCGCCGGCATCGGCGCCGTGGCCGGCGTGGTCGACGAGCAGCTGTTCGCCGTGGTGGTCGCGATGTCGATCCTGACGACGCTGGCGATCCCGCCCGTGCTGCGCCGCCTGCGCGGTTAGTCTGCGGTGCCGTGCCGACGCCCGCCCCGCAGCTGCCCGACGGGATCGAAGCCTGCCTCTTCGACCTCGACGGGGTGCTGACCGAGACGGCCAAGGTCCACGCCAAGGCCTGGAAGCGGATGTTCGACGCCTACCTGCGCGAACGGGCGGAGCGCGGGGGCGAGGAGTTCGTCGAGTTCGACACCGGCCAGGACTACGACGACTACGTCGACGGCAAGCCGCGCTACGACGGGGTGCGCTCCTTCCTCGCCTCACGCGGGATCGAGCTGCCCGAGGGGTCGCGCGACGACCCGCCGACGGCGGAGACCGTCTGCGGGCTCGGCAACCGCAAGAACGAGCTGGTGCTCGAGCTGCTGCGCAGCGACGGGGTCGAGGCCTACCCGGGCTCGGTGCGCTTCGCCGAGGCGGCGCGCGACGCCGGCCTGCGGCGCGCCGTCGTCTCCTCCAGCGCCAACTGCCGGGAGGTGCTGAAGGCGGCCGGGATCGAGGGGCTGTTCGAGCAGCGGATCGACGGCGTGGTCGCGGCGCGCGAGCAGCTGAAGGGCAAGCCGGCGCCGGACACCTACCTCGCCGGCGCGCGGGCGCTGGCGGTCGAGCCGGCCGCGGCCGCGGTCTTCGAGGACGCCCTCTCCGGGGTCGAATCGGGCCGCGCCGGCGAATTCGGCTGCGTCGTCGGGGTCAACCGGCTCGGCGACGAGCACGGCCGGGCGCTGCGCGAGCACGGCGCGACGATCGTGGTCGGCGACCTGGCCGAGCTGCTGCCGGGTGGCTCTGCGGCGTGATCGGCCATCCCGCATTCACGATCGAGCCCTGGGCGGTGCGGGAGACCAGCCTCGAGCTCGACCTGCTCGCCCAGTCGGAGTCGGTCTTCGCCCTCTCCAACGGCCACCTCGGCCTGCGCGGCAACCTCGACGAGGGCGAGCCGCACGCGCTGCCCGGCACCTACCTCAACGCCTTCTACGAGGTCCGCCCCCTCCCCTACGCCGAGGCGGGCTACGGCTACCCGGAGTCGGGCGAGACCGTGGTCAACATGACCAACGGCAAGATCGTCCGCCTGCTGGTCGACGACTCGCCCTTCGACGTCCGCTACGGCGAGCTGCTCAGCCACGAGCGGGTGCTCGACCTGCGCAGCGGACAGCTGCGGCGCGAGGCCGTCTGGCGCTCGCCGACCGGCAAAGAGGTGCGGGTCACCACGCGGCGCCTGGTCTCCTTCGCGCAGCGCGCGGTCGCCGCGATCGACTACGTGGTCGAGCCGCTGGACGAGGGCTCGACCCTGGTCGTGCAGTCCGAGCTGGTCGCCAACGAGCCCCGGCCGGCGGCCTCCGGCGACCCGCGCGCGGCGGCGGCGCTGGAGTCGCCGCTGGCCGGCGAGCTCGCCGCGACCGCGGGCGACGAAGCGGTGCTCGTGCACACGACCAGGGGCAGCGAGCTGCGCGCCGCCGCGGCGATGGACCACCTGGTCGAAGGCCCCGAGGGCACGAGGGTGGAGAAGGCCGAGGCCTGGGAGGACCTGGCTCGGGTCACGGTGACGGCGGTCGCCGAGCCGGGCCAGAAGCTGCGGCTGACCAAGCTGCTCGGCTACGGCTGGTCGGCGGAGCGCTCGGCGCCGGCCGTGCGCGACCAGGTGGCCGCCGCGGTCGCCGGCGCCCGGCACAGCGGCTGGGAGGGCCTGGAGTCCGAGCAGCGCGCCTACCTGGACGAGTTCTGGGACGGCGCCGACGTCGAGCTGGACGGCGACGCCGAGCTGCAGCAGGCGGTCCGCTTCGCCCTCTTCCACGCGCTGCAGGCGGGCGCCCGCGGCGAGGGCCGGGCGATCCCGGCCAAGGGCCTGACCGGCCCCGGCTACGACGGCCACTGCTTCTGGGACACCGAGTCCTTCGTCCTGCCGCTGCTCACCTACACCGCGCCCGAGGCGAGCGCCGCGGCGCTGCGCTGGCGACGCGACACGCTCGAGCCGGCGCGCCGCCGCGCCGCGCAGCTCGGCCTCGCCGGCGCCGCCTTCCCCTGGCGCACGATCAGCGGCGCCGAGTGCTCGGCCTACTGGCCGGCCGGGACCGCCGCCTTCCACATCGGCGCCGACATCGCCGCCGCGGTCGTCCGCTACCTGGCGGCAAGCGGCGACGAGGAGTTCGAGCGCGGCCCCGGGCTCGAGCTGCTGGTCGAAACGGCGCGCTTCTGGCGCTCGCTGGGCCATCATCACCCCTCCGGCGCCTTCCGCATCGACGGCGTCACCGGCCCCGACGAGTACAGCGCCGTCGCCGACAACAACGTCTACACCAACCTGATGGCGCAGCAGAACCTGCGCGCCGCGGCCGAGCTGTCCGAGCGCCACGCCGAGCGGGCGGCCGGGCTGGGAGTCGACGAGGAGGAGACGGCGTCCTGGCGCGACGCCGCCGCGGCGATGGCGATCCCCTACGACGAGGGCCTCGGCGTCCACCCGCAGTCGGAGGGCTTCACCTCCCACCAGCGCTGGGACTTCGCGGCGAGCGAGCGCCGCTACCCGCTGCTGCTGCACTTCCCCTACTTCGACCTCTACCGCAAGCAGGTGGTCAAGCAGGCCGACCTGGTGCTGGCGATGCAGGCCCGCGGCGACGCCTTCGACGCCGAGCAGAAGGCGCGCAACTTCGCCTACTACGAGCCGCTCACCGTGCGCGACTCCTCGCTCTCGGCCTGCACGCAGGCGGTGATCGCGGCCGAGGTCGGCCAGCTCGAGCTCGCCTACGACTACTTCGGCGAGGCGGCGCTGATGGACCTCGCCGACCTCGAGCACAACGTCCGCGACGGCCTCCACATCGCCTCGCTGGCGGGCGCCTGGATGGCCGCCGTCGGGGGCTTCGGCGGCATGCGCGACCACGGCGGCGAGCTCAGCTTCGCCCCCCGCCTGCCCGAGCGGCTCACCCGCCTCGCCTTCCGCCTGCGCTGGCGCGGCAGCCGCTTCGCGGTCGAGGTCGGCGGCGGCGGCGTCACCTACACGCTGCTCGACGGCCCACCCGTCGAGATCCGCCACTTCGGCGAGCCGGCGACGGTCGGCGAGGAGCCGCTGCGCTTCCCGCCGGCCGCCCCGGTCGAGCCGGGGGCGCGCCCCGGACAGCCGCCGGGCAGAGAGCCCGCGCGCCGCAAGCCGCCCGCCCGCTGATCGCATACGCTGGCGCCGCATGGCCGTCGCCGTAGCGACCTTCCTGATCGCCCTGGCAATCATCGCCAGCGAGAAGATGCACCGCACGAACGTGGCGCTGCTCGGCGCAGCGATCGTCGTCCTCTTCGTCGGCGGCTTCTCGCAGGAGCAGGCGATCGAGGCGGTCGACTTCAACACGATCGGGCTGCTGACCGGGATGATGGTGCTCGTCTACCTGACCCAGCAGACCGGCGTCTACGACTTCGTCGCGATCCGCGCCGGCCAGCTCTCCGGCGGCCGCTCGTTCGCCGTGACGATGAGCCTCGCGGGGACGACGGCGCTGCTCTCCGCCTTCCTCGACAACCTGACGACGATCCTGCTGATCGCGCCGATCACCTTCCTGCTCGCCGACGCGCTCGACGTCGAGGCCGTGCCGCTGTTGATCATCGAGGTGATCGCCTCGAACATCGGCGGCACGGCGACGCTGATCGGCGACCCGCCCAACATCATCATCGCCGGCGCGACCGGGCTCAGCTTCAACGCCTTCCTGCTCAACCTGGCGCCGGTGGTGATCGTCACCTTCGCGGTCGTGATCCCGCTGCTCTACCTCGCCTTCCGCTCGCGCCTGCACGTCGAGGAGCGCAACCGGCACGCGATCATGGAGCTCAACGCGCTGGCCTCGATCCGCGACGCGGCCGAGCTGCGCCGCACCGGCCCGGTGCTGCTGGCGACCGTGCTCGCCTTCTTCGCTCACCAGGCGCTGCACGTCGAGCCGGCGACCGTGGCGCTGACCGGCGCCGCCGTCGGGCTGCTGGTCAGCCGGATCGAGCTCGAGAAAGCGCTGTCGAACATCGAGTGGACGACGCTCTTCTTCTTCGTCGCCCTCTTCGTCATGGTCGGGGCGCTGGAGGCGACGGGGGCGATCGAGCACGTCGCGACCGCGGTCAAGGACCTCACCGGCGGCGGCCGCACGGCGGAGCTGATCGGGATCACCTGGGTCGCCGCGCTCGGCTCGGCGGTGGTCGACAACATCCCCTTCACGACGGCGATGATCCCGGTCGTCAAGGACCTGCAGCACTCGGCCGGCACGGGCGGCGAGGACGCCTACTGGTGGGCGCTGGCGCTGGGCGCCTGCTTCGGCGGCAACGCGACGATGATCGCCGCCGCGGCCAACGTCGCCGCCGCCGGGATGGCCGAACGAGCGGGGACGCCGATCGGCTTCATGCCCTTCCTCAAGGTCGGCCTGCCGGCGACGGCTCTCTCGATCGCGATCGCCACCGCGTACATTTCAATCCGCTATATCGCCCTATGACGGGCGGCTGAGGAGGAACCGCGATGTCCAACTCGATCGTCAAGCAGACCCTGCGGGAGGTGGCGCCGCTCGACGCCGACGAACCGATCGGGCCGGCGGCCCGCCGCGTGGTCGCCGAGGACCTGCCGGCCCTGCCCGCGGTCGAGCGCGACGGCAGCTTCCTCGGCATCTTCGGCGAGCGCGAGTTCATGCAGGCGCTGTTCCCCGGCTACGTCGGCGAGCTCGCCTCGGCGGCGATGGTCTCGCGCTCGGTCGACGAGACGATCGAGCGCCGCGCCGACTGCGCCGAGCAGCCGGTCCGCCGCTGGCTGACCACCGACCACATCCTGGTCGAGGACGACTTCTCCGACACCCAGCTCGCCGAGATCTTCATCCACCACCGGGTGCTGATCGTGCCGATCGCGACCGCCGGCCGTGTGCACGCCGTGGTCACCCGCCGCGAGTTCTTCTGCGAGCTGGTGAAGCGCTTCGGGGTCTTGGCGGAGGATCTCGGCGACTAACCGCTCCCAAAATCCGCATTCGTCCCCACTCCCATGGGGGCGAATCTCGGTCGCTGTCGACTTTTCCCTTGTGATGCCACGGGAAAAGTCGGACACGCGAAGCGCGCGGGCCTGGGCACTGGCCGGGCGGCAGCATGGGGTGGTCACGCGAAGGCAGCTGCTGGGCCTCGGGTTCGGGGAAGCGGCGATAGAACATCGCCTCGCCACGGGGCGGCTTCACCGCGTGGGGCGGGGCGTCTATGCGGTCGGATGGCCTCGGCTGACGCAGAAGCGGCGCTGGATGGCGGCGATTCTCGCCTGTGGAGACGACGCGGCGCTGAGCCATTGCAGTGCCGCCGCGCTGTGGGGGATCGGCGCCGAGAAGGGAGCGCAGATCGAAGTCAGCGTCCGTCGGCGCTGCGAGCACAGGAGAGCGGAGATTCGCGCACGGAGCAGGCCCAACCTGCCTGCCGACGAGATCGTCCTGCGTGACGGGATACCGGTCACCCGGCCCGCGCGCACATTGCTCGACATCGCCACCGAGCTATCTCCCAATGCGATCGAGCGCGCGGTCAACGAGGCGGACAAGCGCGATCTGATCGACCCCGGCGAGCTGCGCGGTGCCCTCGAGGGCTTCGGCGGCGAGCCGGGCGTGCGGGCGCTTCGCCGCCTGCTCGACCGGCACACCTTCAGCCTTTCCGACTCAGAGCTCGAGCTCCTCTTCCGCCCGATCGCCGAATCGGTCGGGCTTCCCCCGCCCAGGACCAAGACTCGCGTAAACGGCTTCGAGGTCGACTTCTTCTGGCCCGACCTGGACCTCATCGTGGAGACCGACGGACTGCGCTACCACCGCACCCCCTCCGCCCAGGCCCGCGACCGTCTGCGCGACCAAGCCCATGCGGCCGCCGGAATGACAGCGCTGCGATTCACCCACCGTCAGGTGAAGCACGAGCCCCGACACGTTCGTGCCGTCCTCAGCAAGACTCGCCGCCACCTTGAGCAGCGCACAAAGCCAAACACGCACGCGACCTTTCCGGTGCCAAAGCAAGGGTAAAGTCCGTTGCGCCACTCCGAGCGGGATCAGGCAGCCACCGCGGCCGTGCGCTTGGTGCGCGGCCTGTCCGGCTTGGCGCCGAACCACCCGTCCGTCAGCTCAGTCGACCCCGCGTAGGCCATCAGGGGCGGCTGCATGAGCTCCTTGACGACGGCCGGAGCGCGGAGTTCGAAATGCCAGGGGCGCAACGAGCGCACGGTCGCCTCCATGCCGAGATGGATGGTGGCTCGCGTCGCCCCATCGAGCTCGGAGATCGCCACCGTCGCTTCCAGCGCATTGAGGGTTCGTCGTCGTGGGGATGAATAAGATGCACCTCGAATGCCCGCGCCGAGGCAGCGCTAACCGAACTCCACGTCAGGCTGACGCTCTTATGCGCGTTGTGGCCGTCCCGCCGTCCGTCCGGCTCGTCGCGAAGGTTCGGCGGGGACCCATCGAGTCGCCACGCCCAACCCATCGCTCGATCGCAGGCGATGTCGAATGCGTCTCCGTCGCCCAGGTGCACCAACTGCAACGTCGTCGCGTAAAGATCTTTCATCGTTCCATGCTCAGGAAGGGCTCGTACACTAATTGCAGGCAAGCCGGCCTGGACTGCAAAAGCCCCACCCTCCGGTGAAATTCCGCCACTGCCGAGTCAGCTGAGCAGGCCGCGGTCGATCAGGAGCTCCGCTATCTGGACGGTGTTGGTCGCGGCGCCCTTGCGCAGGTTGTCGGAGACGATCCAGAGGTCGAGCGCCCGCTCGTTGCCGGGGTCGCGGCGGATGCGGCCGACGAAGACATCGTCGCGGCCGGCGGCCTCGACCGCCATCGGGTAGCGCCCGGCGGCGGGGTCGTCGAGCACGGTCACACCCGGCGCCGCGGCAAGCAGCTCGCGGGCGCGCTCGGGGCCGAGCGGCTCGCGCGTCTCGACGTTGACCGCCTCGGAGTGGCCGGTGACGACCGGCACGCGCACGCAGGTCGCGCTGACGCGGATCGCCGCGTCTCCAAGGATCTTGCGCGTCTCGTTGATCAGCTTGCGCTCCTCGTCGGTGTGGTCGTCGCCCTCGGGGAAGCCGCCGGCCTGCGGCAGGGCGTTGAAGGCGATCGGGTGCGGGTAGACCGAGGCGACCGCCTCGCCTCCGTCGAGCACCGCCCGCGACTGCGCGCGCAGCTCGTCGATCGCCGCCTTGCCGGTGCCCGACACCGCCTGGTAGGTGGAGACCACGAGGCGCTCGATCCCGGCGGCGTCGTGGAGCGGCTTCAGCGCGACGACCATCTGCATGGTCGAGCAGTTGGGGTTGGCGACGATGCCCGCGTGGCCGGCGAGGTCGTCGGGGTTGACCTCGGCGACCACCAGCGGCACCTCGTCGCGCATGCGCCAGTAGCTCGTGTTGTCGACGACGACCGCGCCGGCCTCGACCAGCTTCGGCGTCCACTCGGCGCTGACCGCGCCGCCGGCCGAGGAGAGGACGATGTCGAGCCCGCCGATCGAGTCCTCGCTCAGCGGCTGGACCTCGAGCTCCTCTTCCCCCCACTCGATCGCCTTGCCGGCCGAGCGCTCGGAGGCGAAGGGGACGACCTGCGCGACGGGGAAATCGCGGCTCGCCAGCAGGTCGAGGATCGTCGTCCCGACCAGCCCGGTCGCGCCGAGAACTCCGACCCTGTATCCGTCGTCCGCCATCCGCCGAGTATGACGGGGCTCAGCCGCTTACCGTGGGACGGTGCTGGTCGCCCATCGGGTCCTCGGCCTTCACGGCTTCCGCGCCCAGCTCGAAGGCAGTGTGCAGGGCGCGCACCGCATCGGGGACGCGATCGGCGGCGATGACGCAGGAGATCTTGATCGGCGAGGTGGAGATCATCTCGATGTTGATGCCCTCCTCGCCCAGCACCTCGAAGACCCTGGCAGCGACGCCGGGGTGCGAGCGCATGCCGGCGCCGACGATCGAGACCTTGCCGATCCGCTCTTCGCTGCGCACGCCCTGGCTGACGCCGAGCGCCGAGACCGTCTCGGTCGCGCTCGCGAGGTCGGAGCGGTCGACGGTGAACGAGAGGTCGGCCAGCGCGTCGCCGCCCACCGGCTCGTTCTGGATGATCACGTCGACGTTGATCCCGGCGTCGGCGAGCGCGGTGAAGATCCGCCCGGCGACGCCCGGCTCGTCGCGCAGGCCGGTCAGGGTGACGCGCGCCTCGCCGTCGGAATGGGTCACTGCGGTTACGAACGGTTGCTCCACGGTCTCCCTCTCGCTCTCGGCTTCGCTGACCACGAGGGTACCTGGCCCCTGCTCGAAGCTGCTGCGGCAGTGGAGCCGCACGCCGTTGTTGCGCGCGTACTCGACCGAGCGCAGCTGCAGGACCTTGGCCCCGGAGGCGGACATCTCGAGCATCTCCTCGTAGGAGGCGAACGGCAGCTTGCGTGCCTCGGGGACGATCCGCGGGTCGGCGCTGAAGACGCCGCGGACGTCGGTGTAGATCTCGCAGACGCCGGCGTCGAGCGCCGCCGCCAGCGCGACCGCGGTGGTGTCGGAGCCGCCGCGGCCGAGCGTGGTGACGTCGTGGCTGTCGGTCGAGACACCCTGGAAGCCGGCGACGAGCACGATCCGGTCCTTCTCCAGCATCTCGCGGATGCGGTCGGCGCGCACGTCGACGATCTTCGCCTTGGTGTGCAGCGAGTCGGTGACGATGCCGGCCTGCGAGCCGGTCAGCGAGATCGCCTCGTGGCCCATGTCGTGGATCGCCATCGCGCAGAGCGCGCAGGAGATCCGCTCGCCGGTCGAGAGCAGCATGTCCATCTCCCGCGCCACCGGCCGCTCGGAGATCTCCATCGCCTGCGCGACCAGCTCGTCGGTCGTCTTGCCGCGCGCCGAGAGCACCGCCACCACCCGGCTGCCGGCCTCGCGCGCGGCGACGATCCGCCGCGCGGCGCGTTTGATCTCCTCCGCGCCGGCGACCGAGGTGCCGCCGAACTTCATCACGACTATGTCCGATTTCGCGCCGCTCATGGCTGGCGTCTGAGGATAGTCGCGACGCAACGCCGAAGCGGACCAGCGGCATGCGCCTCGCGTCATAGCGAACGCCTGCGCCGGGGTCCCGCCGAGTGTGCGCAAGATCACACTTCCAGATATATCTAGCCGATATATCTAGCCGCGATGGGGCTGAGCGCTACCGCCTATGTGATTCTCGGGATGCTTCGGCACGAGCCGCGGTCCGGGTACGAGATCAAAGCGGCGGTCGACAACTCGACGCGGTTCTTCTGGGCGGCGAGCTACGGGCAGATCTACCCGGAGCTGAAGCGGCTCGCGGAGGCCGGCCTGGTCGAGGGCGTCGACGCGCCGCGCGGCGAGCGCAAGCGGACGGTCTACCGGCTCACCGCCGACGGCGAGGCGGAGCTCAAGGACTGGCTGCGCCGGCCGCCGGAGACGACCGAGATGCGCGAAGAAGGGCTGCTCAAACTCTTCTTCGCCGGCGTGCTGAAGCCCGCCGAGGCGGTGGAGACGCTGCGCTCGATGCGCCGGATGCGGCTCGAGCTGATCGAGCGCTTCCGCTCGATCGAGGTCGCGAGGGACGCGACCGAGGACCCCTACCCGCCGATCGTGCTGCGAATGGGGATCGAGTTCAACGAATGGTTCGCCGATTGGTGCGAGCGGATGGAGGTCGAGCTGCTCGCCGAGACCAACGAGAAAGGGAACAGCTGATGTTCGACTCACTTGCCCGCCTCGCCGACCGCCGCCCGCGCCGTGTCGGGCTGATCGCGATCGCCCTCTTCCTGCTCGCCGGGGCGCTCGGCGGCTCGGTCGCCTCGCGCCTCGACCCCTACGGCGCCGACGACCCGGCGACCGAGACCGTCGAGGCGAGGGAACAGCTGCAGGACGCCGGCTTGCGCATCCCCGCGGTGCAGGTCGTGGTCGAGCACGCGCCCGTCGCGGAGGCGTCGACCCGGCGCCGCGTCGGCGCGCTCGAACGCGAGCTGCGCGCCCTGCCGGCCGTCGCTTCGGTGTCCGGCTTCTACACGACCGGCTCACGCGACTTCGTCTCCCGCGACGGCGGCTCCACCTACCTCGCGGTGGCGCTGAAGCCGACCGCGGACAAGCCCTGGCAGGAAGCCGGGGGCGACGTCGCCGACCGGCTCGCCAGCCGCCCCGGCATCCTCGTCGGCGGCGCCGCGGTCGCTCAGGAGCAGGTCAACAAGCAGGTCGAGGAAGACCTGCGCAAGGCCGAGATGCTCGCCTTCCCGCTGCTCTTCCTGCTCTCCTTCCTCTTCTTCCGCAGCCTCGTCGCCTCGCTGCTGCCGGTGATGATCGGCGCGCTGGCGATCGTCGGCACCTTCCTCGTCCTGCGCATCGCCAGCGAATTCGGCTCGATCTCGATCTTCGCGCTCAACCTGACGACCGGCCTCGGCCTCGGCCTGGCGATCGACTACAGCCTCTTCATCGTCTCCCGCTACCGCGAGGAGATAGCGAAGGACGGGCCCGGCCTGGCGGCGATGCGCCGCGTGCTCGCCACCGCGGGGCGCACCGTCTTCTTCTCCTCGCTGACGGTCGCCGCGGCGCTCGCCTCGCTGCTCGTCTTCCCGCAGCGCTTCCTCTACTCGATGGGGCTCGGCGGGGCGCTCGTCGCGCTGCTCGCGGCGGCGATCTCGCTGACCGTGCTGCCAGCCGTGCTGACCCTGCTCGGCACGCGGGTCAACTCGCTCTCGCCGCGCTTCCTGCGGCGCCGCGCCGAGGCCGACACGCGCCCGGACGAGCAGGGCTTCTGGTACCGGCTCTCGCGCTTCGTCATGCGCCGGCCGGTCCCGATCGCGACCTCCTGCGCGCTCTTCCTGATCGTGCTCGGCATCCCCTTCCTCGGCATCAGGTTCGACACGGTCGACGCCCGGGTGCTGCCGCACGACGCGGGCGCCCGGCAGGCCTACGACGCCGTGACCGGCGAATTCCCGCCCTACCGCGAAGCGCCGGTCTGGGTCTCGGTCGAGGGAGGCGGGCGCGCTCAGGTCGACAGGGTCGCGGCCGCGGTCCGCCGCACCCCGGGGATTGCCGCCGTTTACCCGCCGCGGCCCCTGCGGGGCGGCGTCACGGCGATTCAGGCGATCTCCGCCCACCCGTTCACCTCCGAGGCCAGCCAGGCGACGGTCAGGCAGGTGCGCGAGATCGCCGCGCCGGCGGGGACCACGGTGCTGGTCGGCGGCGCCACGGCCGACTTCATCGACTTCCAGTCGAGCCTCACCCGCCACCTGCCGATCGCCTTCGCGATCATCGTCCTCGCGACCCTGGTCATCCTCTTCCTGATGACCGGCTCGGTGGTGCTGCCGATCAAGTCGCTGATCATGAACGTGCTCAACCTCAGCGCCGTCTTCGGCCTACTGGTGCTGATCTTCCAGGACGGGCGGCTGGAAGGGCTGCTCGACTACACCGGCACCGGGGGGATCGAGCAGACGATGCCGATCCTGCTCTTCGCCGTCGCCTTCGGGCTCTCCACCGACTACGCGGTCTTCCTGCTCTCGCGGATCAAGGAGGCGCGCGACAACGGCGCCTCGAACACCGACAGCGTCGCGATCGGGCTCGAGCGGACGGGGCGGATCGTCACCGCCGCGGCGCTGATGTTCGCGGTCGCGATCGGCGCCTTCGCCACCTCGCAGATCATCTTCATCAAACAGAACGGCGTCGGCACCGCGCTGGCCGTGCTGATCGACGCCAGCATCGTCCGCGCCCTGCTCGTGCCCTCGCTGATGAAGCTGCTCGGCAAGTGGAACTGGTGGGCCCCCGCGCCGCTGCGAAGGCTGCACGACCGCTTCGGAATCAGCGAGACCGGACCGAGCCCAGCCCGACGTCCTGAGGCGGCCTGACCAAGCAGATCAAGGAAGCAGGGAGCGGCGCGTGCCCTGCACGCAAGCGACCGATGACGCCGATATGCGCCGGTCGGGCCGCCTCAGGCGAATGCTTGGCTGGCGCGGCGGCGCAGATCGGCGTTGAGCATCCCGGTCACCTGGCTGGGATGCTCGCCGGCGCTGGGGATCGCGTCCCCGATCAGGCCGCTGGCGCGGAAGCCGTAGAGCGGCGCGTCGAAACCCGCCTCGCGGACCTTGCGCACCAGCTGCACCGCGGAGGGAGTGTCGGCGCCCGGGCCGCAGAGGACGATCGCGGTCGGGTCGAGCGCGCCGAGCGCGCGCTCCATCCGCTCCTCGCCGAGCTCGTCGGAGAGCATCAGCACGCGGAAGCCGGCGCGGCGCAGGGCGAGGTCGAGCGCCTGCGCGTGCACCGCCTCGGCATCGGAGCCGCGGCTCGAGTCGAGCAGCAGGATCCCCGCGGGGCGCGAAGCGGTAGAGGCGAGGCGGCGGGCGCCGTGCAGCCAGCCGGTCGCCCAGCGGGCGGCGAACTCGAGCTCGGCCCGGCGCTCCGGGTCGGCGGCGAGCTCGTCCACTGCGGGCAGCAGCATCTCCTCCACCGTGCGCTCCAGCGGCCGCACCGCGAGGCTCTGCTCGATCGCCCGGTCGGCGGCCTCCTCGTCGAAGTCCTGGAAGGCGATCAGCAGGCTGCCGCCGCTGGCCGGCGCTTCCTGGCGCTGGCGCGCCAGCTCGATCGCCGAGGAGATGTTGCCCGTCTCGGCGAGCGCGTCGCGCAGCGTCTGCAGCTCGACCAGCTCGTAGTTGCGGTGGTTGCCGGGCGTGCGCTTCGGCGCCGGGTAGCCGTAGCGGCGCTCCCAGCTGCGCAGGGTGTTGGGGCTGACGCCCAGAACCTCTGCGGCGGCGTTGGTCCGAATTCCCGGCATGCGCAGCAGTTTGACAGCGGATTCCCGGGTTTACAGCAGTTATGGACAGATTTCGGGAATCTGTCAGCGATCTTGCAAGGCGCCGACACGGCGCCAGAGTCGGTCGACGGGCAGCGCGTAGATCCTGTCGTCAGCGAGGTAGGAGCGCTCCCCCGTGTGCAGGACGGCACCGGCGACCAAGGCGTCGCCCAGCGCTTCGCGGATCGTGCGGAGCCCGCCGAGATCCCTGTGGTCGACGCGAGAGCCGGCCTCTACCTCGAAAGCCACGATGGAGCCATCGTCCCGTTCCACGACCAGGTCGGCCTCGGCTCCGTCGCGCGTACGCCAATGACCGGTGGAGACAACGCCGTCCATCCACGAGAGCTGCTTGCGCACCTCGCCGACGACGAACGTCTCCAGTAGATGGCCGAACTGCTGCAGCGCGGTGGCGTCGCGTCGCGCCAACTTCGGCGCGGCGAGCCGCAGCAATCGCGCAGCGAGACCGGAATCGACGACGTGGACCTTCGGTAGCGCGGCGGCACGGGCTCGCAGCGTCTTTCCCCAGGCCGGAAGCCGGTATACGAGGAACAGGGCTTCGAGCAGCTTCACGTAGCTGTCCGCGGTGCGCTTCTTCAGTCCCGCAGCGGCCCCGGCCGCCGAGACGTTGAGAATCTGTCCCGTCTGTCTGAGAGGCGAGACGGATGAGCAGATCCGGCAGCTCGATTCGCCTGGCGATGGTGGCGTCTGGATCATTCTCTTGGCTTCTAGCTTGCACAATTGGAGGCAGATTTTCTGCACATTTGGAGGGACGAAACTTGCACATTTGGAGGAGCCCAGGCAGATTCCGTCAGCCGCTGACGGAAATTCCGTCACCTGCTGACGGAATTTTCAGCCACCGAGGGCGCCGACGCCGACGGGCTGCCCTACCGCGCGGGCCCGCCACATCGCCTCGTCGGCCTTGCGCAGAAGCTCGTCGGCCTCGTCGCCGTGCTCGGGACAGGCGACGACGCCGGCCGAGATGCCGATCCGCAGGCCGCCGGCGCGTTCGAGCTCGTCGAGCGCGCCGAGCAGGCGCTCGGCCATCTGCACGCCGCCGACCGTGGTCTGGCCGGGCGCGAGCACGCAGAGCGCGTCCTCCTCGAGGCGGAAGGTCTCGTCGACCAGGCGCACGCTTTCGCCGAGCGCCGCGCCGACCACGGCGAGCGCCGTCTGGCGACCGCCCCCGTCGTCCTCGCGGGCGCCGGGCCCCTCGACGTCGAAGACGACGAGCGCAAAGGGCTGCTCGTAGCGCCGCCGGCACTCGAGCAGCTGGTCGAGCCGGCGGCGCATCTGGCCGGGGCGGTAGAGGCTCGGATGCTCCTCCCCGGCGGGCGCCGCCTCGACACCGCCCCCCTCCCACAGCGTGCCGACGGCCGTCGCGGTGACCGAGCCGAACTCCTCGGCGAGCTTCTGCGCCGCGGCGGCGAAGAGCGCCGCGTCGCCGTCCTCCATCTCCGCGTGCAGCTTGCCGAGTAGGGACGCCTGCAGCGAGGACACTTCGCGGGCCAGCTTCCCGGCGCCAGAGGCCCCCACCGAAGCGATACTGGTAGGGGTCTCGGCGGCCACGCGCAGACCTTGGCGAAGCGGGCGGACGGCAGCGCGGCGAAAACACGCAAATTGCGGCTCGACACCCGTCTAGATGAGATGTCCGCAAAGAGCTGGTGCGCTGAAGATGACCGCTCTAGTCCAGCGGGCGGCGGCCGGCGAAGGCGTTGCCGAGGGTGACCTCGTCGGCGTGCTCGAGGTCGGCGCCGATCGGCAGGCCGCTGGCCAGCCGCGTGACCTCGACCTGGCCGCGCAGCTGTTCGGCGATGTAGAGGGCGGTCGCCTCGCCGGTGGTCGTCGGGTTGGTGGCGAGGACGACCTCACGCGCCTCCCCCTCGCCGACCCGGCGCAGCAGCTCGGCGATCTTCAGGTCGCCGGCGTCGACGCCGTCGATCGGCGAGAGGGCGCCGCCGAGCACGTGGTAGAGGCCGCGGTACTCATGCGTGCGCTCGATCGGGATCACGTCGGCGGGCTCCTCGACCACGCAGATCGTCGCTTGGTCGCGGCCCGTGTCCTGGCAGATCCGGCAGAGCGGGCCCTCGGAGAGGTTGAAGCAGCGCTCGCAGAGGCCGACCTTCTCCTTCACCTCGCGGATCGCCGCGGCGAGCGCGGCCACCTCCTCGTCGGGGGCGCGGAGGATGTGGAAGGCGAGCCGCTGCGCGGTGCGCCGGCCGATCCCCGGCAGCCGCGAGAGCTCGGCGACGAGGCGGGCGAGCGGCGCCGGGCCCTCGGAACTCACATTCCGGGGAGGCCGCCGAGGCCGCCCATGTCGCCGGTGATCCCGCCCATCTTCGACCCGGCGAGGTCCTGGGCGGCACGCAGCGCCTCGTTGACGGCCGCCTGGACCATGTCGGCGAGCATCTCCGCCTCCTCGGGGTCGACCGCTTCGGGGTCGATCGAGATCTCGCGCAGGGTCAGGTCGCCGCCCATCGTCACCTTGACCATGCCGCCGCCGGCGCTCGCCTCGACCGTCTCCTCCTTCAGCTGCTCCTGAGCCTGCTCCATCTGCTGCTGCATCTGCTGCGCCTGTTTCATCAGCGCGTTCATGTCGAAGCCCCCCGGGCCGCCCCGTGCCATCAACCTAACCGACCTCCTCAGCGTCGAATTCAGCCTTGATCTTCTCCACCAGCGCGGCGTGGTCCATCCCGCCGCTCTCGGCGTCGTCCGCGGACTCGGGCGTGCTCTCCCCGTCGAGCACCGCGTAAGCGGGCCGCAGCGGCTCCCCCAGCACGGCCTCCAGCGCCGCCGCGAGCTGTTCCCGCTTGTCCGGCGCCTCCGCCTTGCGCTTGTTGAACGTGTGGTCGGCCGGAAACCCCACCGTCACCTGGCCGTCCTCGAACCCGACCGGCCGCGCCCCCTCGAACGTGGCCGCGAGAGCCGGCGCCGTCTGAAGCAGCCGATCCAGCACCGAAGGCCATACGCGGACGATCTGCTCCAGATCCAGGTCGGACGTCTCCGGGACGCGGGTCCTGTCGCGGGAGAGGGGGGTGTTAGCGGCCTCATCGGTTCGAACACCCCCCTCTCCCGCGCCACCCGCGTCAGAGTCGTCTGCGTCGGACCGTGAGGCATCTGCCGTGGGTGGCGCTGTAGGGGGAACCGCCTCTGAGGAAGCTTTAGCTACCGCAGGAGGCGGTGGGTCCCCTGCAGCGACAGGACCCGCGGCCTGCGAGCCCCCGTCCCTTTGCTCGAGTCGCTCTATACGCCGAAGCAGTCCCTCGGTCGAGGGATCCAGATCGGGCCGCGAAGCTTTCAGCAGGGCGATCTCGACCGCCATCCGAGCGTCATCGCCCTCGCGGACCGCGGTCAGCGCTTGCGCCAGCTCATCGATCGTCCGGACCAGCGTGGCGGCGCCGATCGCCTCCGCCTGCGCCTTGAGCCGGCCCTGGTCGGTAGCCGTGACGACGAAGGTGTTGGGCACTTCGCCGACCGTCTGGGTGACGAGCAGGTGGCGCAGGTGGGCGAGCAGGTCACGGGCGAACTGCGAGGGGTCGCGGCCCGAGCGCGCCATCTCCTCGACCCCGAGCAGGACCGCCTTCGGGTCCTCGGCGACCACCGCGTCGACGGCGCCGAAGAGCAGCTCGGCGTCAGCCGCGCCCAGCAGCTGCAGCACGTCGTCGAGGACGATGCGGTCGCCGCCGTAGGAGACCAGCTGGTCGAGCGTGCCGAGCGCGTCGCGGAAGCTGCCCTGGGCGGCGCGGGCGATCGTCGCCACGGCGCCCTCCTCGACCTCGATCCCCTCGGCCGCCGACACGCGCTGCACGACCTCCGAGATCTGCTCCAGCGAGGGGCGCTGGAAGTCGAAGCGCTGGCAGCGGTCGGCGATCGTCGCCATCACCTTGTGCGCCTCGGTCGTCGCGAGGACGAAGACCGTGTTCGGCGGCGGCTCCTCGAGCGTCTTGAGGAAGGCGTTCCAGGCCTCCTTGGTGAGCATGTGCGCCTCGTCGAGGATGTAGACCTTCCAGCGGCCGCCCGCGGGGGCGTAGGCGACGCGCTCGCGCAGGTCGCGGACGTCGTCGACCGAGCGGTTGGAGGCGGCGTCCATCTCGATCACGTCGACCGAGGTGCCGGCGGCGATCGTCAGGCAGGACTCGCACTCGCCGCACGGGGCGACGGTCGGCCCGCCGCGCTCGCAGTTGAGCGAGCGGGCGAGGATCTTCGCCATCGAGGTCTTGCCGGTGCCGCGCGAGCCGACGAACAGGTAGGCGTGGTGGACCTTGCCCTGCTCGACCGCGTTGCGCAGCGTGCGGACGACGTGCTGCTGGCCGACCACCTCGTCGAAGGAGCCGGGCCGGTGACGCCTGTACAGCGAGGTTGAAGGGCTGGACGGGGGCACTGCGGCCAGTGTATCTGCGCCCGCGGGGCAGGTTCCCCGGCCGGCGCCCGATCGACGCGCCCCGGCCACCGGTAGGTTGCGCCGGTGCCGACGGAGGTCCGCAGATGGCTCGCGCCCGCCGCCTGGGTCGCCGCCGTCGTCGTGGCGCTGCTGCTGATCTTCCCGCTCGGGTTCCCCAACTACGACACGATCTACGCGCTGGTCTGGGGGCGCGAACTGGCGCACGGGACGAGCCCCGACTACGGCGCCGCGCTCCCCCCCACCCCGCACCCGCTCGCCGACCTGCTCGGCCTGCTGACGACGCCGCTCGGCGGCGGCGCGATCGGCGTGACGATGGTCATCGCCTACCTCTCGCTCGGCCTCGTCGCCTACCTCGTCTACCGCCTCGGGGCCCTCTGGCTCGACCGCCCGATCGGCGCCGTGGCCGCGCTCTTCGTCCTCACCCGCGCCCCCTACCTCTCCAACGGCCTCCGCGCCTACGTCGACCTCCCCTACATGGCCCTGGTCCTGGGAGCTCTCCTGGTAGAGACCAAACGCCCCAAGGCCGGCTGGCCCGTCCTGGCTCTGCTCATCCCAGCCGGCCTGCTCCGCCCCGAGGCCTGGCTCTTCTCCCTCGCCTATCTCGCCTACCTGCTGATCGACTTCCACAAGCTCTTACAGCGCCGCCGGGTCGCCCTTCGCCCGCAAGCTCAGACCTCGGAGAGTCGAGGCAAGAACCCAAGCAAGACGCTCGAAGAGGGGGTGGGGACACCCCTCGAACGGGCGGATACTCAAAAACGCGGTCTAATTAGACCGCGTTTTGTCCGGGCGAGGGGTGTTCCCACCCCCTCCACTGCAAGCCTCGTCCTTTTGGCCCTCGCTGCCCCGATCCTCTGGGCCATGTTCGACTGGGTGACCGCCGGCAGCCCCACCTACTCGTTCACCGGCACCCAGGAAACCGTCGAGACCCTGGCCCGCAGGACCGGCCCGGTCGACCTGGTGCTGTACGGCCCCCGCGCGCTCGGCGAAGTGATGCAGTGGCCGGGGATGGTCGGCGCGCTCGGCGGCGTCGCGATCGCCGCCGCGATCCTCGCCTCCCGCCGTAAGTCGCTGCATTTTCCCCCCTATGACCGGGAAGAGGTTGCGATCGGCCTGGTCGGCGTAGTCCTCGCGCTCGGCGCCTTCGCCGTCCTCGCCTGCGCCGGCCTGGCGATCATCGCCCGCTACACGATGCTCGCCGGCGCGATCCTCGCCGTCTTCGTCGCCCTCGCCCTGCTCGGCTGGCGGCGGCTCGAGCGCGGCCACCCGTGGCGCGCCGCCTGGCAGGCCTTCGCCTCAATCGTCGCCCTGATGTTCGTCGTCTGGGCGCCCAACCAGCACGACCTGCTCGCCCAAGTCGACACCGACCTGAGCAACCAGGCCGAGATCGAGTCCGACCTCGGCGACCTCGCCGACTCGGGCGCCTTCCAGGCACGTTCGAGGCCGCCCTGCCTGCCGATCTCCGTGCCCAACCACCGCGCCGTGCCGCGTCTCGCCTTCGACCTCGAAGTCCGCCCCTCGCGGATCGTCTCCTCCTCCGAGCAACGCCAGCCCCGCCGCGGCTACTTCCTCGAACCGGCGAGCCCCTTCACGATCCACAACTTCATCCTCGACCCGAACGACCCGTCGCGCTTCCCCGCCACCGGCCCGCCGCGCGGCTTCCGGCGCGTCGCCCGCAACGAGTCCTGGGTGCTCTACCGTCACTGCTGATGGCAGCGATCGAACTGCGCGGCGTGGTCAAGAGGTTCGGGCCGATCACGGCCGTCGACGGGCTCGACCTCGACGTGCCGGAGGGCATCTGCCTCGGCCTGCTGGGGCCGAACGGCGCCGGCAAGTCGACGACGATGCGGCTGCTCACCGGGCAGGCGCTGCCCGACGCCGGCGAGCTGCGGGCGCTCGGCCACGAGCTGCCCGACGACTCGAAGGCGGCGCGCGCCGAAATGGGCGTCGTCCCGCAGCTCGACAACCTCGACGTCGACGTCACGGTCGAGGACAACCTGGCGGTCTTCGCCCGCCTCTACCGGGTGCCCGACGTCGGCGCCGCGGTCGACCGGGCGCTCGACCTCGCCCGCCTGCGCGGGCGGCGGCGCGACGCGGTGGACGAGCTCTCCGGGGGCATGCGCCGCCGCCTGCTGCTCGCCCGCGGCCTCGTCCACGAGCCGAGGCTGGTGCTGCTCGACGAGCCGACGGTCGGCCTCGACCCGCAGATCCGCACGCAGCTGTGGACGCTGATCGACGACCTGCGCTCGCGCGGCACGACGACCCTGATGTCGACCCACTACATCGAGGAGGCCGAGCGGCTCGCCGACGAGGTGGCCGTGATGGCACAGGGCAAGGTGATAAGCCGCGGCCGGCCGGCCGAGCTGATCCGCGAGCACGCCGGCCGCGAGACGGCGGAAATCTACGCGCCGCCCGCCCGGCTCGCCGAGGCGCGGGCGATCGCCGAGGCCGACGGCCTGCGGGTGCGCCCGGCCGGCCCGGCGATCGCGATCGTCGGCTCCGAGCGTGCCGGCAACGGCGCCGTGCCCGACGGCGCGGTGCGCCGCGCCGCCTCGCTCGAGGACGTCTTCGTGCTGCTGACGGGCGAGGAGGCCGAGTAGTGGAGGCGGGAACCGCACCCGCGGGCCGCACCCGCCTGCGGCGGCTGGAACCGGCGGCGATCGGCGGCGTGATGAGCCGCGAGCTGGCCAACTTCCGCACCTACTGGCGCGGCACGACCTTCTCCAGCGTGCTCGAACCGATCGTCTACCTGCTCGCCTTCGGGCTCGGGCTCAGCGCGACTCTGGTCGACGAAGTCGGCGGCGTGCCCTACGTCCAGTACGTCGGCACCGGCATGGTCGCCACCGCTGTGATCTTCTCCAGCGCCCTGCCGGCGATGTTCGGCACCTTCGTCAAGCACCGCTTCCAGAACACCTACGACGCGATCCTCGCCGCGCCGGTCGACGTCGAGGAGCTGGTCAGCGCCGAGATGCTGTGGATCGGCCTGCGCGCCAGCGTCTACGGCTGCGTGCCGCTGCTGGTCACGATCGGCTTCGGCCTCGACCCGATGCCGGGGATGCTGCTGACGCCGCTCTTCGCCTTCTTCACGGCGCTCGGCTTCGCCGGCTTCGGCGTGGCGATGGCGGCGACGGTCGCCAAGATCGACCAGTTCAACTACGTCACCGCGCTCTTCGTCACGCCGCTCTTCCTCGTCTCCGGCGCCTTCTTCCCGATCGACCAGCTGCCCCAGGGCGTGCAGATCGTCGCCCAGCTCAACCCCCTGCACCAGCTGGTCGAACTGGTGCGCGGCGGCGCCTTCGGCTTCGAAGCGGTCGACCTGCTGCGCTTCGCCGGGCTCGTCGGCTTCGCCCTCGTCATGTGGCGGATCGCCGTCAGCCGCATGTCCAAGCGCTTGATCGACTGAGCGCGGCTCCGAGCGCCGGCTGGAATATGGACCGTGCGGCCGCCTTCGAAGCGAGGTCCCCGGGCATGTCCGTCGCGGTTGGCTCGGGTCGGGCTCGCCTGCGGCACCCGCGGCTTCCGCTTAAGGCTGCTTCCTTCCGGACCTGACCTGATTCACGTGCCTACGTCGCGCAGGACCCGGCCGTCAACGCCGCCCCCGGCGGACCGGTCCCGAAGGCCAGCCCCTCAGAGCGGTTTTCGGCCCCGCTAAGCGGATTGCGGGTTACAAGGCACCGCTGACTCCCCGCCTAGCACGGTCCACCCCCAATCCTACCCGGCGGCGCGCGTAGGATCACTGCGCCTTGATCCACGTCGACGCCGAGTCCTTCTTCGTCATCGTGCTCGCGGCTGCGGTGGCGGCGGCCACGGTCGCCTTCGTGCCGGGCCGCTTCGTGCCGCCGGTCGTCGTCGTCGAGCTCGGCCTGGGGATCCTCGTCGGCCCGCACGTATTCGACATCGCGAGCGAAGACGAATTCATCGAATTCTTCTCCAACCTCGGCCTCGGGATGCTCTTCTTCTTCGCCGGCTACGAGATCGACTTCGAGCGGATCAAGGGCGAGCCGCTGAAGCTCGGCGCCTGGGGCTGGGGGCTCTCGATCGTCATCGCCCACCTCTTCGGCGCGCTGCTCGAGGCGGTCGGCCTGGTCGTCTCCGCCCTCTACACGAGCACCGCGATGGCGACGACGGCGATCGGCACTCTGATCCCGATCCTGCGCGACAGCGGCGAGCTGCGCACCCGCTTCGGCACCTACCTGCTGGCGGCGGGCGGGGTCGGCGAGTTCGGGCCGATCCTGCTGATCACGCTCTTCCTCTCGACCGAGAAACCGCTGCACGAGGCGAGCATCCTGATCGCCTTCGTCGCCCTGGCGGTGCTCCTCGCGCTGGTCTCCGTGCGGCTCGCCTGGCGCGGCTGGGAGGCGCTCGAACGGACCTTCGAGGCGAGCAGCCAGCTCGCCGTCAGGGTGACCGTGGTGCTGATCTTCGGCCTCGTCCTGCTGGCGGGCAAGCTCGGGCTCGACGTGCTGCTCGGCGGCTTCGTCGCCGGGATGATCGTGCGCCTGGCGCTGAAGGGCCACGAGCTGCAGGTCTTCGAGTCGAAGCTGACCGCGGTCGGCTTCGGCTTCTTCGTCCCCTTCTTCTTCATCACCAGCGGCATGAACTTCGACCTGCAGGCGCTGGGGTCGGGTGAAGCGCTGCTCAAGCTGGGCCTCTTCGTCGCCCTCTTCCTCGTCATCCGCGGCGCGCCGGCGATGCTGCTCTACCGCAACGTGCTGCAAACGCGCCAGCGCCGCGCGCTCGCCGTCTACTCGGCGACCGAGCTGCCGCTCGTCGTCGCGATCGCCACCGTCGCGATCGACGCCGGACACATGACCAGCGCCACCGCGGCCGGCCTGATCGGCGCCGCGATGCTCTCCACCCTGATCTTCCCCTTCCTCGGCCTCGCCCTGCAGAAACGCGCCGTCGAGGAGAACGAAACCGGCCCGCCCGAGCCGAGCCCCCAACCCGCCCGGGCCGTATGATCGAACCCCTCCCGGGCGCGTAGCTCAGTGGGAGAGCGCTCGCCTCACACGCGAGAGGTCGCTGGTTCGAACCCAGCCGCGCCCATCGGACGAATCCCCTGCAAGCGAGCGGGATTCGGATGCCTCCAGAGTCAGCTGCTCGCCCGGCTCGGGCAGCGCGAAATCGCCGCCGGTGCCCGATAGTGCCCAATCGGCGCCCTCCACGATCGCCTTCAGTCGCTCCCGCTCGCCCTCTCCCAGGTACATCACCTGCGCGTAGATCGAGAGCGTGACCTTCGGATCGGTGTGCCCGACCTGGCGCATGACATAGGGGACCTCGGCGCCGGTCGCAAGCAGCAGCGAGATGAAGGTGCGCCGCAGCGAGTGCGGCGTGATGCCCTCGGGCAGCGGGTGGCGATCGCGGGCGACCAGGTTCTCGCTCGCCCGCTCGACCGACCTGACGACGACGCGGCGGCGGGCGTTGTTGCGGTCCTGCCTGCGACCGCGCTCGGTCGGGAACACGAAGTCGTCGGCCTGGCCGAAGCGGGTCTGGGCCTTGTGGACCGAAAGCTCCTCGCGCAGCGCCGGCAGGAGATCGACCAGGCGGACGCCGGCATCGGTCTTGGAGTCGGCGACCCGCAGCCGGCCGGCCGGCAGGTCGACGTCGCGCCAGCGAAGGGCCAGCGCCTCGCCGATCCGCAGCCCGGCCAGCGTCAGCGTCGCCAGGAAGGCGCGGCGCGGCGTCGCCCGCCTGTCCACGCGGGCCTCGGCGTCAAGCTCTCCCCCGGCCTCCAGCAGCGCCGCGATCTGCTCGGCACGGTCGAGCCAGGTCCGCTCCGGCCTGCGCTCCTTCAACCGCCGCCGCTTGCCACGGGCCGCATTGCGCCCGATCAGCTCGCGCTCGACCGCGACCTCAAGGACCTGCGCCAGCCGCGTGATCGTCTTGTTGATCGAGCTGGCGGATATCTCGCCCTCGCGCACCTTCGCCTGCCGGTAGCGGTCGACCTCGGCAATCGTGATCTCCGAAAGCCGGTGCCCGGCGAAGAACGGCAACAGGTGGTTGCTCAGTTGCCAGGTGTAGTCGAGCAACGTGTTCTCCGAGAGACCCTCGCTACGCAGCCCGTCGAGCCACTCGGAGGCGAACTCATGAAAAGTCGGCTCCGGCGCAGGTTCGCGCGCCTCCTGCGGCTCGTGGGGCGTCCAGATTCCGCGCCGCACATCGGCCAGGACGTTCGCCAGCTCGTCCTCGGCCTTGCGACGGCTCCATCCTTCGGCGGCGGTGCCCAGGGTCACGTACCGCCGCTTGCCGTAGGCGCGGAAACGCAGGGCGAAGGTGCAACCGCCCTTCCGATCCAACTCAAGCACCTGACCCGTTGCCTTCTCGCTCATCCTCGCCTCGCTCCGATCCTACGCCGCCGACCCCGGATCGTCCCGACCCCGAATCGGCAACAGCGATACCTCCGACGCTCGGCTCCGCTGCGGCTGGCCCGCCCGCTCACCCGAGCGGGCGGGCGGGTCAGCCGCCGGAACCTCGCCAACCCTGCGCAGCACCCGAGCCGCGATCCGGGGATCGAACCGCAGCCGTGGCTTCGGCCCATCACCGAGCTTGACGGCGCCAAGCTCGATCGCGTGGGTGTAGACCCAGGAGCGCTCGATCCCAAAGCGCCGCGCCAGCTCGGCGGCATCGACCAGCTCGCGCTTCTGAACGCCGCGAGCTTCGAGCAGCTCGACCGCCCGCCGCGCAATCGCCTCGACCGTCTCGGCGTCGAGCTTGATGCGTGTCGATTCCATCGGTTTGCCTGTCCGCAACGCTCGCCGATTGCCTCGCAACGTTCGCCCAGGATCGAACGTATGTTCCGTTCATAGTGTGTCAAGCGGTCGGGGCGGGGATCGCGATCACTGCGCAGTGATAGTGCGTGAGGGGTCAGCGGTCGGGGTTCTCGGTCGTTTCGGGAGCCGAGACGACCGAGAAGCTGCCTCTGCTCGTAACGGCTGGCTCCCATTGGATTCCTTCCAGTAGCTGGCTGGCAGGAACCGAGGCAGCCGCTGCGAGCTTGATCGCGGTGTCGATCCGTGGGATTCGTTCGCCGCGCTCAAGGAGCCCGATCTCGGTGCGATGCAGGGAGGCGCGGATGCCGGCCTCTTCCTGAGAGAGGCCGGCATCCTTGCGGGCATGCCTGAGGTTGTCGCCGAACCGCGCCGCGATCGCGGCACCGCTCGGAGCCGCCATCAGGTCGTCTCCAACCGCGCGTAGCAGCGCGCGGCCTTCGTCGGCACGACGAACGGCCCTTCGCAGTTGAGGAGGCCGCAACTGACGAGGTCACGCACCGCCCGCTCGATCACGTCGTTGCTCTCGAAGTCACCGGGCTTGGCGTAGAGCGCCCGGCACAGCTCGGGGATCGTCAACTGCGCAGGGTGCTCGTCGAGCACGAACACCAGAACCGCCCGTTCCGCTTGCAGCTGCTCCGCCTCGTAGGGCGTGAGGTCGGATGAGCAGCAATCCGTAGTGTCTAGATCAGCCATGAGGAGGGTCACTCTCCTTGTGGTTAGGCGGCCCGCTCGCGTTACCGCGCGGCGGGCCGCCGCTTCTTGCTTTGGCGAAGCCCAGCCTAGCAGGAATCCACGATATATCACCTAGAAGAACTGCCCTGGAAGATAAGCGCTAGCTTTGGCAGCGTGCAGCGCCGAATGGATCGCTCAGATCGACCGCAGCCAGCCCTGGGCAAGGCGGTGCGCCAGCTCCGCGACAAGCGCGGCGAAACCCAGGAAGCCCTGGCCCCGAAGGCCGGAATCACCACCGGCACGCTCGGCCTGATCGAGCGCGGCCACGCCAACCCGACGTGGGACACCGTGAAGCAAATCGCCGCAGCGCTCGGCGTATCCATTGGCGAGCTGGCGAAGCGCTCCGAGAGATTCGAGAAGTAAGCAATCAGGAATGCCTACGCCCAAAATGCGCATTGCGAGGCGGGAACACCTTGATTTGAGTAAAGCGGGCGTGGGAGGGTTCACATCAATATGGCCGGAGTTTCCAAGCCAACTGCGCGCCAAGCGTTTAACGACAACATCGCCGATGCTGAGACGCTAATTCTTCTAGCCGACTCTCTGCGCAACAAGCGCGTTCGCAGGATGCGTCAGGAGAAGCGAGAAACCATCGGCGACGCGCTCGGCATCGCCAAGAAGAACTGGGACGACCTCGACTGCATTGAGAGCGAGGACCTGTTCGCGGTCATCTCGCCCGGATCAAGGTTGGATCGAGACACCTTCGCCGAGAAGGCGTTGCGGCCGCTTCTTCGACAGGCGCTGGTAGCGGGATGTGCCGCCCTTGAGACCTTTGTTGGGGACCGAGTGATGGAACTTCTAAGCGGCGTCCTGGATTCCGACGACCGGCCCGCCCGTCTCCTCGACCTACCGATGACGGTGGAAGATTGGCTGCATATAGAGGAGAACTATCAGCGCAAGAGATGGGGACTTCGAGAGGTCGTGGAGTGGGAGGTTCGGAATATCGCAAGCCCCGCGCCTGCGCAGATCGGACAAGCCTTTGGGATCGTCGGGCAGAAGAAACTCTGGAAGCAGGTCGACAGACAGCGGAAGGCAGCAGCTGGGAACTCCGAAAAGACACTTGGCCGCCTTTATGAACGGCGAAATCAAATTGCCCACGCCGGGGACCGTGTAGGGCGCGGGAGGGCAACGATCTCGACTGCCGAGGTCAGCGGCGACCTTGCCAGTTTGGTCGAAATTGTGGATGCAATTGACGCCGTGACTGCTCCCTGATTACGCGGTCAACCCAGCAGATCACAGGCTGCTTTTCAATACGCGCTTTTCCCATATGACGAACCACGCTGTCAACAGCCTCAAGGCCCCTCGTGTAGGCGTCCGCCGCATCACTCACGATTCTGGATTATGGGGTTCGCAGAGATCGTCGCTACGGCTGCCGTCCTGATTTCCGCCGGGACGCTCATCGTCGCTATGCGGCGGTTCGACCACGAGCGAAAGATGGAGGATCGGAGGAGCAATTGTCAAATGTTGTGGATGACGTCCCGTGAGAACCGTCAGGCAGCGACCTTCTCGTCTTCTTTCTCGTTGTCCGTTGTTTCTACCTTGATCCCGTCCTTGAAGGTGACTCCGTCGAGCACGTCGGCGATGAGTTCGTGGCCGTTGAAGCGCCGCCAGCGCTCCTGGGCGGCGTCGAGCAGCTTGTAGGCCATCGCCAGGGCGGCCTTCTTGGAGCCGGCTC